>Ga0315909_10000438_pt1 | contig 55938 bp, 49 predicted proteins | sample LakEriMetagenome_11_FD_203527 | JGI IMG/M metagenome (GOLD analysis project Ga0315909, IMG submission 203527) | Freshwater fungal communities from buoy surface, Lake Erie, Ohio, United States - Buoy 2 MA125 | ecosystem: Environmental > Aquatic > Freshwater > Lake | place: USA: Lake Erie, Ohio... | reverse complement strand
CGAAGCCGTAACGTCCGTTCAATGTGAGCGTGGAATGCCGCCCCGTCCGATAGCCCAGTGACGCTTCCACGTAAGGCGCGGCACTGCTGCCACCGGCATCGAAGCTGCGGATGGATGCGCCGGTGCGGAATGTCGCGTTCATCCTGCGCGACGCGATCCAGTCCAGACCAGCGAGGATGTAGGCCGTCTGCGAGTCGAGGCTGGCGGTGTTGATGAAACGGGCAATCTCGTAACGTCCCTCGGCCACCCATGTGACGCGCTGGGATGAGACGAAGCGGAACTCATTTCCAAAGATGAAGCTCCAGAAGCTGTTCGAGATCGCCGCGGGGCTGTCGTTGACGTACTTTAAAAGGTTCACCGAGGCGCTCGTGACCGTGGTGAAAACACGCGACCAGCGGTAGCTGAAGTCGAACTTTGTGGAACCCGTGAAGTAATCGCCGCCGACGATGCTCGATGAGGCGTACAGGTTCGAAAAATCCGGCTGCGAGAGATATGCGAAGGTGGCGTTCGTCGAAAACTGAGACCTGGGGTTGATCTTGTTGACGTAGAACAGCGCGAGCCGCGCGTTGGCGTCCGTGCTGTCTCCGGGGCGGTCGAAGAAAAAGTTTCCGCCAGCCTCGAGGTTCACGGTGAAGACGGTCCTCGGCTTGAGCCACTGCGCATCCCAATGACCGTTTAGGTACGTAAAGCCCGTGCCTTTCCGCGGCCTGCCGACCACGCCCAGATTTGCGTTCGTGACTTGGTTGGGATTGTCATCGAAACCGATGCCCACGGAGACGCCGAAGCGGTACTTCGGACGCGCGTATTGGCCCTGCCCAGGCGTGACGACTTGGGGGCCGCGGCCATAGAAGCCGGGCGCGATGATGCGGCTCTCAGTCCCGTCATCGCCGCCGCGGGTTGCCGCGGGCGCTTCCACGGCGGGCTCGCGGTCGGTGAGGCGGCGCGTCTTCTGTGGCGCGTCGGTGTCGGCAGTGCCGGCCTCGAAGGTGAATGGCGATTTTTTCGCAGGAGTGCCCCCCCGCGCGGATTCCCCGGTCCGGAAAGGGCTGCCCGACTTTTCTTTTGGCGTCGGCGTGGCCGGAGAGACCGTGTCGGGCGCGGGCTTGGACGTGTCTTTCGCAGCACCGGGGACAACAGCCGGAGTCGTGTCCGTCGCCGGAACGGGAGTGGTGTCGCCGGGGGAGGGACTACCCGGTGCGCCGGGGTCTTGAGCAAAGGTCACATCACTCCATGAACACACTGCCAGCACGATCATTGCGAGCGGCCTGCATGCGTGCTGAAGCGGGGCGTGATAGAGAAAATTCGACTTCATGGTTGGAAAAAATCGGGCTCGTCTTGGGGGGAGTTTAAATCGCTAACCGGCTTGGGGAAGTAACGCAACACCTCGATGGGGCTGTAACGCAAATGTCACACACAAAATTTTGCACGGCGCGTCCCGCGCGGCAACCCGATTCTGCTGCTCGCATCATTCCCATTCGATCGTGCCGGGTGGCTTCGACGTGATGTCGTACACACAGCGGTTGATGCCTTTGACCTCGTTCACAATCCGGCTGCTGATCCGCGCGAGCAGATCGTATGGCAGGCGCACCCAGTCGGCCGTCATGCCGTCCTGACTCTCGACCACGCGCACGGCGCACGTGTCCTCGTAGGTGCGCTCATCGCCCATCACGCCCACGCTTTTCACCGGCAGCAGCACCGCGAACGACTGCCACACTTTGTAGTACCAGTCCGCCGCCTTCATCTCGCTGACGACGATCGTATCCGCCTCGCGCAACACGCGCAGGCGCTCCGGCGTGATCGCGCCGAGGATGCGCACGGCGAGGCCGGGGCCGGGAAAAGGCTGCCTCTGCACAATCTCGCGCGGCAGCCCGAGCTGTGCGCCGACTTCGCGCACCTCGTCCTTGAACAGCTCGCGCAGCGGCTCGAGCAGCTTCAGCTTCATGTTCTTCGGCAGCCCGCCGACGTTATGGTGCGACTTGATCAGCGCGGCGGGATTGCCGGCGATCGCGACGCTCTCGATCACATCGGGGTAAAGCGTGCCCTGCGCGAGCCACTTGAATTTTGGATTTTGAATTTTGGATTTTGAATTCCCCGCCAGCGATTTCACCGCATCGTCGAACACGTACACAAATTCATTCCCGATAATTTTCCGCTTCTTCTCCGGGTCGGTCACGCCCTTGAGCTTTTTCAAAAAGCGATCGCTCGCGTCCACATACTTCAGCTTGATCTTGAAATGCTCGCCGAAGACGCGCTGCACATTCTCCGCCTCGTTCTCGCGTAGCAGCCCGTTGTTCACGAAGACGCACGTGAGCTGATCGCCCACCGCCTTGTGCAGCAGCGCCGCGGCCACGCTCGAATCCACGCCGCCGCTGAGCCCGAGGATCACATGATCGCTGCCGACTTTCTCGCGGATTCCCGCGCACGTCTCCTCGATGAACGATCCCATCGTCCAGTCCGGCGCAGCGCCGCAGATCTCGTACACGAAATTTTCCAGCAGCTCCTTGCCGCGCGGCGTGTGGACGACCTCGGGATGAAATTGCAGTCCGTAAAAACGCCGCTTCGGTTCCTCGATGACGGCGTATTCGGAGTTGTCCGTGCGGCCGATCGCACGGAAGCCCTTCGGGAGTTTCGTGAGCTTGTCGCCGTGCGAATTCCACACGTCCATCGTCTTGCCGAGACCGTCGAAAAGCGCGCACTTGTGCGTGAGCCTGAGCTGCCCGTGGCCGTATTCGCGCTTCCCGCCATGCTCCACCTTTCCCCCGAGGAAATGCGCCATGAGCTGCACCCCGTAACAGATGCCGAGCACCGGCAGCCCGAGGGAAAAAATCGCGCGGTCGGGATGCGGTGCCTTCTTCGCATACACGGAGGAAGGCCCGCCGCTGAGGATGATGCCCTTCGGATTCAGCGCCGCGATTTCCGCCGCGGGCGTGTCGTGCGGGAGAATCTGCGAATACACTTGGCACTCGCGGACGCGCCGCGCGATGACCTGCGTGTACTGCGAACCGAAATCGAGGATGACGACGCGGGAATGTGCAGCCATCGCTCTACCAGGCGGTCTTTTCGCGATCCATCGCACGCTTGGCGGGACGCTCGCGCGTGTCGTCGCGGAACTGATCGTTGCCGAATTTCACCGCGGGCGTGCTCGGATCGCGCGGCACGTCGGTTTCACAGCCTGTGAGTCCGAGCGTCGCGGCCCCGAACAGAAAAAGAAGGATGGCTTTCATGAGAGATTGTGAGGATGAGCGGCATGGCGGCGCATGTCGAGCGCGGTGTCAAATTTATACCCGACGACGGCAGGAGGCGGGCTGATTTGGAATGACGAAATTTCCGAGCACGAAACCCTTCGTCATTCGTCATTTTCAAAGCGCCCGCCTCGTTCCCTCGGCGGCTACAGTTCCACGCCCGCCCCGCGCACCGCGGCGAGCAGTTCGCCGTGCCGGTCGTGGTGATATTGGTGCGCGTGGAAACCAATCTCGCGCGCCGTCGCGATGTTTGCGGCGAGGTCATCAATGAAAAACGTCGTGCGCGGATCGAGCCCGTGCGTGCGGCACGCGATCTCGTAGATCGGCCGGTGTGGCTTCGACGCCTTCGCCTCGTGCGAATACGTCGCCCCCGTGAAATGCGCGAAGACCGGAAAATCGCGGAACAATCCCTCGACGTGCATGTCGTTCGTGTTGCTCAGGAGGAAGAGCGGAAATTTTCCGCGCAGCGCGCGCACGAGCAAAGTCATCGGCTCATTCTCCGTGAAAATCCCCTGCCACGCCGCGATGAACTGAGCCTCCGTCCCGCGGTACCCGAGGATGCGGAACGCCTCGTGCAAAAAGTCCGCGCGCGAAATCTGCCCGTCCTCGTAGCCGAGCTTCACCGCATCGATCCGGTGCAGCGCATCCGCCTCGTCCGCGACATCGCTGAACGGCACGACCGCGCGCACAGCTCGTGAAAAATCAAACCGTACGAGGACGTTTCCGATATCGAAGAGGAAGGCGCGGATCATTTTGATGGGTCTCGCGTTAGTGTTTAATTGCCCGGAGGGACAACTGAAATTAGCATCCACGTGAAGAAGAGCGTGACCATCAACTGGACCCTCCGCGAAAGCGCCCGGGCCAAGATCACGGTGATGGTGAAGCGCATCCTGAACAAACACGGCTACCCGCCAGACTTGCAGGAGGAAGCGGCGAAGACCGTGCCCGCCCAGGCGGAGTCGCTGTGTGCGGAGTGGGTGTGAGGGAGGCGATGGCCGGCAAGGCAAGGCTAATCAAAGCGGTTGGCGCGATCCCCTAACGGACATTCTCATCAGGCACATTCTGCCTTCGGATTTGGACTCAAGGCAAAGCTGCGTCGTGCGCAGGATCGCAACTGCCATGGCGCGAGCCTCACGGTGCGGGCACCACGGAGAGGCCGAGAAGGGTCTCGCCGCCGATGAAGGACTGGCCCTCCACCGCGGTCTTTGTGCGGCCGGCTTCCATGTCCACGACGAGGACGCCGAGTGCGCGCCGCACGGCGACGATCTCGTGATGCGGGGCGGGGAACCGTTTGGTGCGGTCGAGCCACCGGACAGCGGTCTCGATCGCCCACGAGTGCCAGATGAAATTGATGGATTCAGTCCCCGGAAGCTCGGCGCCGGTGTGGCTCCTGAAACTCTCGATGTACTCGCCCGCATCGTCCGGATCATTCGCCTTCCGCCCGACGAGTCGTTCGAGATGCCGCGGGATTTCGGCCAACATTTCTGCGGGCAGCACGATCGCGTTCTGTTCCTCCGCCCGCATCAGTTCGGCGTAAATCTGGAGGCTCATGCCTTCCGAAATCGGTTCTGAGGCGGCGGAAGTCCGCTGCCACCCGAGGCTCCCGCCGCGCCGGGTGTAATGCGCGAGCAGGAACTCCGCAGTCTGCTTTAAGAGCGCATCCCGTTCCGGAACACTGCCGGCCCACGGCATGCCGGCGGCGCGGGTTTCGAGCAATGCGAGCATCCCGAGGGCGGTCGAATACGGACTGAAATGCCCGAGGTGCTTCTGGTTTGGAAAAATATTCCAACCCCCGTCGGCGAGAGGCCGGTAGATGGCCGTGGCGGCCTGCGCCTTGGCGAGGCGTTCCATGTAGATCTCCCGTTCGCCCGGCTGGAGCAGTCCCGGCGTGCCAAGCGCACGCGCCAGAAGCACAATCGTCCAGCAGACCGGCTCGCAGATTGTGTATTCCCGTTCCGGGAGGACGCGCCAGCCGTAGTCCTTGATGAACTCGCCATCGCGAAAAAGGCCGTCCGCGTAACGCATCACGAGTTCACGCTTTTCCGCGGGAGCAAGGTTCGGGATGCTGAGGAGCCCCGCGATCGCCTGTGAGGAACCCCACACGCTCGAGTCATCGTCCTTGACGCTCTGAAGACTCGTCGCGATCCGCCCGTTCCCCTGTCTGACCGCAAGGATTGCCTTCGTAATGGCACCCCGCATCCGGTGCGCCGATGCGCGCACTTCGGCGTCGCTCCGGGCCCGGCGGAACAATGACATCTCGCCCGAATCGAGCCACCGCTGGATGGCATCTCCGCCGGGGAGCCGGTCTTTCGGATCGGCATCGGCGAGCAGCACGTACAAAAGCGGGAGCAGCACCGCGATGAAAAGCGGGGTGAGCGCCGCAAAAAAACGCCCCCACGAAAAGGGCCGGTCGGTCCACACCGGCACGGTTCCGAGTCCCTTGAGGCTCGCCTTCGTGCATTTGAAGCCGCGCCGCTGCATCGCAGCGCGGTCGCCGGCCATCGCGAATGATCGCTCGCACAATGCCAGCCCCTCGGGGCGCGCCATGTTTTGCAGCCGCGCCGCGAGATTCACCGCCTTGCCATAGTAGTCGTCGGATTTTGACACTTCATCCGTCGCGACGCCGAAGCCGATCCGCGTCGGGAACACAAGGCCCGCAATTCCCTGCGCAGCGAGATGCTCCGCGACGAATGCCGGGAAGGCTTTCCGCGCCGCCGCCGCCGCATCCACCACAAACTTCACGAGCGCGGTTTCCGGCTCCACGGTTGTCTCCCAGATCATCAGGTGGCCGTCGCCGAGGTTCTTGATGAAGTCCGCGCGCCTTGCGCTGAACTGCCCAAGAATCGCCCTGTGCGCCGCGTCGGCAAATGCGCCGAGGTCCGCAGTGGGCAGCTTCTTCGACGCCGAGGTGAAACCCCGGATGTCGTAAATCATGATGACTGCCGAGACCTTTGCCATGTGCGCCCTTCCTTATGGTTTCACGATGCGCGAGGGCAAGTGTCTCCGTGCATCGCGGGCGCCCGTTCACCGCTTGTCGTAGAGCAGGAACAGCCCCGAGTGATCCACTTCGCCCTGGCCTTCCTCGTGGACGAATTTTTCCCACTGCGCGCGGCAGTTGTCCAATGTCGGCGAGTGAAAGTCGAGCGACTCGGCGAGCTCGCAGATGAGGCGCACGTCCTTGAGTTGCAGCGCGGAACGGCCGCCGGGCTTGAAGTCGCGCCGCACCATGCGGTCGCCGTGAAGATTCAGGATGCGGCTTTCCGCAAATCCGCCGAGCAGCGCCTCGCGCACTTTTGCGGAATCCACGCCGGCGAGTTCCGCCAGACGCAGCGCCTGTGCGACGGCATCAATCGTCTGCGCGACGATGAGCTGGTTTGCGAGCTTCGTGACCTGCCCGGATCCCGCGGGGCCGAGGTGTGTGATGCGTTTGCCCACGGTCTGCAAAATCGGCAGCGCGCGATGAAATGCGGCGTCGCTGCCGCCCGCCATGATGGTGAGGTCGCCCGCCTCCGCGCCGACCTGGCCGCCGGATACGGGCGCATCAAGCCACGTGATCCGCTTCGCAAATTCCTTCGTCTCCGGCACGCCCGTCGTTCCGAAATCAATGATCATCGCGCCAGGGCTGAGTCCCTCGATGAGGCCGCCTTTTCCAAAGGCCACCTGCTGCACGACATCGGTCGCCGTGAGGTTGATGCAAATCACACCGTCGCCGATCGTGCGCGCGAGTTCCGGCAGCGTCGCGGCGCGCTTCATTCCGATCGCGAGCGCAGCCTCCGCAGGCGCATCGCTGCGGTTCCACACCACGACTTCCGCGCCCGCCTCGTGCAGGTGCCGCGCATTTGCGCGCCCCATGTTGCCGAGTCCGGCGAATCCGATTTTGTGTCCTGATAGTGTGTGTGTCGTGGGCATGGGGTTGGCGGGGAGTGTGGTGAAAGCGGCGCGGATTTGAAGCGCTCAGTTCCCAGTGCTCAATCGGAACCGTGCAGTTGGAGCTTCGCGCGGAATGTTTCAAACGCAGAGGCGCGGAGGGGAGTTGAGAGTTCCGCAGAGGAAAGATCGAGCCGGACTGATCGGCGCAACAAGTTTCATCTGCCCCCTCTGCGGGCCTCTCCGCCCTCCTCCGCGCCTCTGCGTCAAAAAATGACCGCGCAAAATGAATCGTCCCGCTCAGTCGGCACGGAGAGTTGCCAGGCGATCTGAGAACTGAGCACTGTGCACTGTGCACTGAGCACTGAGCACTTTCCTCTCTCACCACAGACCCACTCACACCTCGCATGAAAGTCATCATCACCGGCGGCGGCGGCTTCCTCGGCTCGCAGCTTTGCCAGAAACTCATCGAACGCGGCACTCTCACCGGCCCTTCCGGCGGTGCGGAAAAAATCACCGAAGTCGTGCTGTTCGACGCCGTCTTCCACCGGCCGGCAGGCGATCCGCGAGTGCGGCAAATCACCGGCGACATCAGCGTTTGCGACACGGTTTTCTCCGCCGTCGGCTCCAATACCGCGACCTCCATTTTTCATCTCGCATCCATGGTGAGCGGTGAATGCGAGGAGCGCTTCGATGACGCGCTGCGCGTGAATCTCGACGGCGGGCGCAATGTTTTCGAAGCCGCGCGGAATCTTCCAGGCCGCCCGCGCGTCGTCTTCGCGAGCAGCATCGCGTGCTTCGGTGGCGAGGCGATGCAGGATCCGAATACCGACCGCACAAAACTCACGCCGCAGACGACGTACGGAATGACGAAGGTCATCTGCGAACTCATGATCAACGACCACTCGCGCAAGGGACACTTCGACGGACGTTCCGCGCGGCTGCCCACGGTGATCGTGCGCCCCGGAAAACCGAACGCCGCCGCGTCGGGCTGGGCGAGCGGGATGTTCCGCGAGCCGCTCGCCGGAGAGCAGTGCCTGCTGCCGGTGCGCCGCGATCAATGCCACCCGATGACCGGCTACCGGACCGTGATCGAATCGCTAATCGCACTGCACGAAGTCCCCGCCGACCGTCTGCGCGGCGACCGCGCAATCGGCCTGCCCGCGCACCGCGTCACACCGCAGCTCGCAGAGTCGGTGCTGCGCGAAATCGCGGCCGAGCGCGGGCTTAATCTCGGCCCGATCACGGACGCCTTTGACGCGCGCATCCAGGGCATCGTGGACAACTGGCCCGTCGCCGTGGACGGCGCGCGCGCCATCGCCCTCGGCCTCCCGCAGCCACCGCCATTGAAGCAGATCGTCGCGCAATACCTTGAGGATTTCGGCAAGCGCTGAGGGCGGCGCGGACGCATCAAAAATCACATCGGCGTGCGACGGCAGCTCTCGGGTGGAGCACACGACTCGCGCAATCCACCCGGAGAATCGCTCCGCACTGTCACAAAGACATTTCCATCCTATCGCGGCTCGTTATCAGTGCCATGCCGAGCGGCTATTTTTGTTATCGAAACGGATTGGTATCAGTCGTGACAGTGCCACACGCAACCGCTGACGCATGAATCACGACTACGACGCCATCCTCATCGGCGGCGGGCCTTCGGGCGCGACCGCGGCAGCGATCCTCGCGGAGTACGGGCATCGCGTGCTCGTGCTGGAGCGCGACAAATTTCCGCGCTACCGCGTCGGCGAATCGCTGATCCCGTTCACCTTCGGCCCGCTGGAGCGCATCGGGATGATCCCGAAGATGAGGGCATCGCACTTTGTGAAAAAGTACAGCGTGTGCTTTGTCCAGCCGGACGGGAGGCGCACGCAGCCATTCTATTTTTTCAACCGCTACGACCGCGAAACCGTCGCACAGACATGGCAGGTGCTGCGCTCGGAGTTCGACGAGATGATGCTCGATAATGCGCGAGAGAAGGGCGCGGAGGTACGGGAGGAGACGACGGTGAACCGGCTGCTGATGGACGGCGATCGCGTGATCGGCGTCGAGGCGACCGACCGCAGCACGGGCCGCACGTACGAGGTGCGCGCGCGCATCACGCTCGACTGTTCGGGCAAGGAGGCGTTCGCGCCGAACAAGCTCGGCTGGCGCATTCCCGATCCGCAGCTCAACAAGATCGCCGTGTGGACCTATTACCGCGGCTCGAAGCGCGAGCCGGGGATTGACGAGGGGCAGACGACGGTCGCGATGATTCCCGAGAAGGGCTGGTTTTGGCACATCCCGCAGCACGGCGACATGGTGAGCGTGGGCGTGGTCGCCGAGGGGAAATATCTCACGCGGGGCGGCGTGAAGGAGCCGCGTGAGATATTTCACCGCGAGGTGGAGGAGAACCTGTGGATCAAGGATCACCTCGGCACCGGCGAATGCACAGGCGAGTATTTCATCACGAGCGAATACACGCGGTATTCGCGGCACTGCGCCTCGCCGGGGCTGCTGCTGCTGGGCGATGCGTTCGCGTTTCTCGATCCGGTCTTCAGCAGCGGGGTCTTGCTCGCGCTGAAGTGCGGCCACCTGGCGGGCGAGTCCGTGCATGAGGGGATCGTGAGCGGCGATCTTTCGCCCACGCACTTTGCACCGTACGGAGCCGCCATCCGCGAGAGCGTCGAGAACATGCGCAAGCTCGTGTATGCTTTTTACAATCCGAAGTTTTCCTTCCGCGACGTCGTGCAGCGCCATCCTGGTGCCGCGGATCAGATCACCGACTGCCTCTCTGGCGACGTGGGCAAGGATTACTCACAGCTCTGGGATTGGATCCGCGAATTTGTCCCGCTCCCCGATTCGCTGAGCTACGGCGAGCCGCTCGGGAGTTGAGAGTTGAGGGTTGAGAGGCAGGCTGCCCGGCTACCGGAGCGGCGGTGGATATTTTGTGTTTGTTTCTTTTGCGGACATCACGGCGCAGCCGCGTTGCCTCCGTGGAAAGGCTTGCTTTCCCCAGCGGAGGCGGCGTTTTTGTCGGCCATCCGGATGGCAGACGAGCCATCTGGGGCGTTTCAAGGAAAGCCCTTGCAACCCGGCGCGACCACGGTCGCCCACAAATATGATCCGTACCGCCATAAGCGGCGCACCAAGAAAAATCACATGCCTGTCCAAGACGAAGTCATTGAAATCGAGGGGAGAATCATGTCAGTGCTCGCCGGAACGATGTTCCGCGTGGAGCTGGCCAACAAGCACCTCGTGCTCGCACACATCTCGGGCCGCATGCGCAAAAGCTTCATCCGCCTCACCACGGGCGACCGCGTGAAGCTGGAGATGTCGCCCTGCGATCTCTCGAAGGCGCGCATCGTTTACCGACTCCAGGGCTAGTCGAGCAGAGCGTCGCGGCACCACGCGGCGCAAATCTCGGGCCGCTGCAAAAAGTGCGCGCGCCTTGAAGTGTGTGCGCATCGGATCTGCGACGGGGCATCGCAACTCCCGGCTTTCGGATTGACTCAGCCCGTGGCGTGCGGGCTTTTCGCAGAAGCAACTCCTCCCCGTATGAACACACTCCCCCGTCTCGCCAGCATCGCCACCGCATTAGCCCTTGGCATTTTCCTCACACCCGGAACCGCTGCCGCCGCCAATGCAAAATCACCCGCTGTCAAAAAGGCGGTTTTCGGGGACACAATGGACGGGGAGCTTGTCGAGATTTTCACACTCGCGAATTCGCACGGGGTGAAGGCACGCGTGATGACGTGGGGCGCGACGCTCGTGAGCATGGAGGTGCCGGATCGCGCCGGGAAATTCGCAGACGTGACGCTCGGCTTCGACACACTGGAAGGCTACCTCGGCGCGCACCCGTTCTTCGGTGTCATCGCCGGCCGCTACGCGAACCGCATCGCGAAAGGAAAATTCACGCTCGACGAAAAGGAATACACGCTCGCGACGAATAACGGCGTGAACCATCTGCACGGCGGGCTGAAGGGTTTCGACAAGAAGAACTGGAGCGCACGACTGACGCCCGGTTCGAACAGCGTGAGCTTTTCCATCACGAGCACCGCTGGGGATGAAGGCTACCCCGGCACGCTGCACGCGAAGGTGACCTACACACTCACGGAGGACAACGCGCTGCGCATCGCCTACGAGGCCACGGCCGAAGCACCGACCGTCCTGAACCTCACCAACCACGCCTATTGGAATCTCGCAGGCGCGGGCGAAGGCGACATCCTCGGCCACGAACTCACGCTGCACGCGGCCAAGTTCACGCCCGTGGACGACGGCAGCATCCCGACTGGAAAAATTGATCCTGTCGCGGGCGGCCCGATGGATTTCACGAAGGCAAAAACGATCGCAAAGGACTTCGCGCAAATGACCGGCACGCCTGGCGGTTATGATCACAACTTCGTGATCGATCAGGCCGCAAAGAAACCGGGCGGCCTGAATCCCGCCGCGGAACTCTACGACCCGAAGAGCGGCCGCTTGATGAAGGTCGCGACCTCCGAGCCAGGCGTGCAGTTCTACACGGGCAACTATCTCGATGGCACCGTGACCGGCAAAGGCGGCAAGGCCTACAAGAAGAATTTCGGCCTCTGTCTCGAGACGCAGCGCTTCCCCGATTCGCCGAACAAGCCGCAATTCCCCAGCACTGTCCTGCGTCCCGGCACGACGTACCGCAGCACGACGGTCCACACGTTCTCGGTGAGGTAAGAGTGCCACGAGTGGAGCGCTCCATTCTTGCATGCGTGTCCGACACCGACCGGCCCGACAAGACGATCAGCCCGCACACGCTCGACGCGGGCGTGAACCTCGGCGTCACACGCGCCGCGCCGGACGTGCAGGCGTTCTTCGGGATGACCGTGCGGTTCTGATTTGCTGCTGGGGTTTTCCCAGGCAGCAGCCGCTCCCGGTGGCACATACAGCGATGTCATTTGCGCCCCATCCGCGCGCTGCTAGAGGTGAAAGTGCATCGCAAAACTGCACGCCTCCGACACAAAGTTGAACCGTCCCCTCACACCGGCATTCCCGCGCAAGGTTGCGTCCGTCTTTGGAAAGATGCGCCGCCCGGGATTCGCGCGCACCCGCCTGCGCTACGTCGCGCTGCTGCTCTGCGTGCTCGTGCCGCTGCGCGCGGAGGAAATCCGTCCGCAGCGCATCCCGGCGGGCACGAGCATGCAGGATCTTCGGAAGATCCTCCCTCAGCCAACGGCGCGCAAAGATGCGCTCACCGATGCGGGCGATTTTCTCCGGATGCCGGACGGCAGGGAAATCCGCTTGCTGCGGGCGGCGGAGAGCGCGGCGGTGGCATTCACGACGAAGGCGGCGCGCGACCGCGGCATCGTGGGACTGAAGTCGCGCAGGGAGATCCCCGCGCACAGGGAGGCGGCGCACGCGCAGTTCCGCAAGGGCAACAGCATCCACATCGTGCGCGCGGAAAAGGCGGGCACCGGGATGGACCCGAAGGCGCTGCAAGCAGAGCCGTCCGTCGCCTACGCGCGGCATGTGCTGGTGGATCCGAAGTCGCACACGCGCATGATCGCGACCGACGAAATCATCGCCGCATTTCCCGCGAAGACGACGCCCGTGCAGATGCGCGCGCTCGCCACAACTGCGGGCCTGCAGGTCGTCGCCCGCGCGGGAAATGAGAAGCTGAACGCATGGCGCCTGCGCCTCGTAAAGCCGAAGACCGGCGACCCGCTGCAAATCGCGCGCACGCTCGCGCAGACGAAGGGCGTGGTGTGGGCACAGCCGAATTTCCTCCGCGAGATCAAGCACTGCTACACGCCGCCGAACCCCCTCTTCGCCACGCAGCAGGCCCTCAGCAATCTCGGGCTGAACCACGCCACCGCAGGCGCGGACGTGAAGGCGACGACCGCGTGGGAAAAGACGACGGGCAACAGCGGCATCGTCATCGCGATCATTGATGACGGCGTGGAGATCACGCACCCCGGCCTGCGCATTTTCACGAACCCCGGCGAATCCGGCGGCGGCAAGGAGACGAACACGCTCGACGACGATGCGAACGGGTTCGCCGACGACCTTCACGGCTGGGACTTCGCGAACAATGATAACAACGCCTCGCCCGTCGGCGCGAACGGCCACGGCACCGGCACCGCGGGCGTCGCGGGCGGAATTTTTTCCGCTGCTGCAAAGACCGCGGGCATCGCGGGCGGCTGCACGATCCTGCCGGTGAAAATCGCGGACGACACAGGCGACTTCACAACCGACGCGGCCATCGGCACCGCAATCATCTACGCGTCCACATTCGCCGACGTGCTCAGCAACAGTTGGGGCGGCGGCTCGGAATCGCCGTTCATCAATGCCGCGATTGACTACGCAGTCGAGCACGGGCGCGGCGGAAAAGGCTGTCCGGTTTTTTTCGCCACGGGAAATTCCGCAAGCACGTGGATGAATGGCGGCGGGCGCGTGCGCCTCTCCACCGCAGGGCTGAACGGCAGCTATTTTTTCGGCTTTTACTACGGGCGCAATGCGGGCACCGACGGCGAGGAAACCATCCGCATTGACAACGTGTGCGTGCTCGGCGCAGACGGCTACACGCACCGCAACGACCTTCTGCGGGACGAGGATTTCGAGTCGCTGTTGGTTTCGTTTGGCCAGTATCTGTTTTTCCCTTCCGGCACTTGGCAGGGTGTCGTCAGCACTGGGGCACCGTACTGGACGATCGAGACGGTGAACGCGATGAAAGGCACCGGCGGGCTCTATTCCGCCGCATCACCGCAGCTCACCAATGGCCAGGCCTCTGTGCTCGTCACGCCGCCCATCACCGTGACCGGCAAGGAGACCGTCGCATTTTCCCACTCGTTCTCGATGTCTGCGGATTCGGATTTTTACGTGCTGCTCTGGGATGGCGTCACCGGCGTCTTCACGAACCTCGCGTATGGCCCTTGGCACGGCCCGGCGGACATCGCGGCTCCCGACACGATCTACCCGGCGAGCTACGTGAAAAGTATCGCCGTCGGCGCATCGAACGACACCGACCGGCGGAGCGATTACAGTTGCTACGCGGGGCATCTCGATTTCCTCGCGCCGAGCAATGGCGGCTGGAACGACATCGCGACGCTCGATCCCGTGGGCGCGGTCGGCTGGACGCCCGAGGACTACAAGATGATGTTTGGCGGCACGTCGTCCGCCGCGCCGCTCGCCGCGGGCATCGCGGCGCTTATGCTCTCGGTGAACCCGACGCTCACGGAAAATGAGATCCGCACGATCCTGCGCAACACCTGCGACAAGATCGGCGGCGTGACCTACGTGAATGGCACGCATCCCGAATACGGGTACGGCCGCGTGAACGCCGCGCGCGCCGTGGAGAGCGCGATGCCTTCGCTGAGCGTGAATGATGTAACCACCACCGAAGGTTCCGCGGGCGCACCGGGCGCGGCGACCTTCACCGTCACGCTGTCCGCTGCGACCGTGCGCGATGTCACGGTGGACTGGAACACCACAAACGGCACCGCGCTCGCAGGCACGAATTTCACGGCGGCAAACGGCACGCTCACGCTCCCCGCGGGCACGACGAGCGCGCAGGTCAGCGTGAACCTCATCGGAGGCGTCCTCGGACAGCCGTCGGTGAATTTTTTCCTGCATATCGCCAACGCGACGAATGCGACCATTTTTCGCTCGAACGGCAAAGGCACCATCACCGCCCTCGACAGCGACCGCGACGGGATGCCCGACTATTGGGAAATCGCGAACGGTTTCGACAAAATGGATCTGACCGACGCCGCGCTCGACGCCGACAACGACGGCCTCACGAACGTCCAGGAATTTCTTGGCGGCACCAATCCGCGCGACGCCACCGACCCCACGCGCATTCTCAGCACGCGGATGAGCGGCAGCGATTTTTTCTTCACCTTCAAGTCCGTCGCGGGTCACACGTATCGCATCGAGTACAAAGACCAGCTCACCGACCCCGCATGGCAGCCGCTCGGCACGGATATCCCCGGCACCGGCACGCCCATCGAAATCCCCGACCCCGGGATCATCGCCGTGCAGCCGTCGCGCTTCTACCGCGCGCGAGTGCTGCCGCAGCCGTGATGCGGCAAAGCTGATGCATCCAAATCGCGACGCCGGAAAACGGTAGCTTCCGGGCAGAACGCGCGAATGGCGTGCTCCACCCTGAAGCCGCCATCCGCGCGCCACGGAACTCCGCCCATCCTCATCTGGATATTGTCGAGCGGACGGATGAACACGGTGATTTCCCTTGAGCGCCACCGCTGGCGCGACGATCCTTCCCGCATGTTCACACGGCTCTGGTTCATCGTCCTGCTGTTCGTCGCCGGCCCGCTCCTCGCGGCGGATGAAACCCCCGCCACGTCCGGCGCGCCCGCGCCCGCAGGCCCCGTGTTCATCATCCCGCTCCACGGTACCGTCAGCGACCCGCAGTTCTTCTTTCTCCGCCGCGCGCTCAAGGAGGCGCAACGCGCCCACGCAAGCGCCGTGATTCTCGACGTGGACACATTCGGAGGAAGCGTGCTTTCCGCCATGGACGAGATGGACGCGCTGCTCACCACGCGCATCCCCACCATCGCCTTTGTGAACACCAAGGCGATCTCCGCCGGCTCCATGATTTCGCTCGCGGCAAAGCGCATCTACATGCACCCGAACGCAGTCATCGGCGCATCCGCTGTCGTGGACGGAACCGGACAGGACTTGCAAAAGACAATGCTGGAAAAGGAAACCTCCATGCTCGTCGCCAAGGTGCGCGGTGCGGCAAAGGCGGGCGACCATCCGGAAGATGTCGCCGAGGCTTTTGTGAGAAAGGAGAGCGAGGTGAAGCGCGGCGACTTCGTCGTGGATTCCAAGGAAACGCTGCTCACGCTCAACACCCCCGACGCAACGAAACTGTACGAAGGCCGGTCGCTGCTCGCCAGCGGCACGGCTGAAACCGTCGAGGAAGTGATGAAGGCCGCCGGTCTTACCGGCACCGTCCGCCGCATCGAGCCGACCGGCTTTGAGTCCATCGCATACTGGCTCAAGATGTTTACGCCGCTGCTGCTCATCGGCGGCGGCATCTGCGCATACATCGAGTTCAAGATGCCGGGGTTTGGGATCTTTGGCATCGGTTCGGTCATCTTCTTCGGGCTCTTTTTCTCCAGCTACTTCATCGCAGGCCTCGCGGGCTGGGAGGCGGTCATCGTCTTCGTGATCGGCCTCCTGCTCGTGCTCGGCGAACTTTTCCTCCACCCGGGCACGATGATCCCCGGCCTCATCGGCGTGCTGCTCATGTTCGGCTCGCTCGTGTGGGCGATGGTGGATCATTGGCCCGGCACGCCGGCGCTCCCCACGTCCGAAGAACTCCGGCAGCCGATGCTCAATCTCATCATCGCAATCCTCGGCGGCAGCGTGCTCATCGCGGTGCTCGCGAAATTCCTGCCGAAGACCTCGATCTTCCGCCACTTCGTGCTCGCGACCTCATCCGCCAGCGGCCCCGCCGTGACCGTGCCCGTCGTGAATTTCGAATTGCACGTCGGCGACACCGGCGTCGCCGCGACCACGCTGCGGCCCTCGGGCAAGGCGACCTTCCGCGGCGACGCGCACGACGTGACGGCCGACGGCGACTTCATCACGCAAGGCACAGGCGTGCGCGTGGTGAGCGTGGACGGGGTGCGCGTGGTGGTGGAGAGGGTGTAATGCCGTATTTCACAATTAAGATGACAGGGTTTGCCGGAGACACGCAGCGTAGAAACAACAATAGCCGAGGGTGACGAGTCTTCGAGTATTCGAGGAACCCACGGATCGCGCACATGTGCATGTTCATGCACGCAACCATGACGGAATTTTTTCACGTCGGATAGTATGGGCTTGGGCCCAAGCTTACGCATGGGTGGCGGAGGGGGCGAGATTCGAACTCGCGGGACCTTGCGGCCCGTCGGTTTTCAAGACCGATGCATTAGACCGCTCTGCCACCCCTCCTTTGCAACGGTCACCTTCGGCGGACACGCGCCGCGCCGCAACTGCAATGTCGCACTGAGTGCGTCACGCCGTGGGGATCGCGTGCTCGAGCAAATCCGCGAGGGCTGCCGCCGCGTTTGCGCCCGTCTCCATCACCTCGGCATGTGCGAGCGGTGCGGCGTTCAGCCCGGCGGCCCAGTTCGTGAGGCATGAGAATCCCGCGACTTCCAGGCCGAGCGCGCGCGCTTGGATCGCCTCGAGCACCGTGCTCATGCCGACCGCATCTGCGCCGAGCCTTTGCAGCATCCGCACCTCGGCGGGGGTCTCGTACTGAGGGCCGAGCAGCCCGGCGTACACGCCCTCGTGCAGCGTCATACTGCGCGATTTTGCGGCTGCGGAAAAATGGGTGCGCAGGCACTTTGCGTACACCTCGCTCATGTCGAAAAAATTCGCTCCGCCGAGCAGCGGCGAAGTCCCCGTGAGGTTCAGGTGATCACTGAGCATCATCCATGAGCCGGGCGCGAACTGCGGATTGCACGTCCCCGCCGCATTCGTGAGCACGAGCCTGCGGATGCCACGCTCGGCCATCCAGCGCACGTGCGCCGTGATTTCCGCCGTGCTGCGACCTTCGTAAAGATGAACGCGCCCGCGCGCGGCGACGATCGGAACGCCGCTGATTTTTCCGAACACAAATTCGCCCGCATGTCCCGCGACACGGGACTGCGGAAGGCCCGCGATCTCCGCGTACGGCACGCGCGCCTCGACCTCCATCCGCTCGGAAAATCCGCCCAGCCCCGAGCCGAGCACCACGCCCCATTGCGGATGGAAATTTTGCCAGGACATGCGCGCAGCGTGCGAAATCTGCGTCGTGCGCGCCGCCTACTTTGCCGCCGGTTCCACGGGTTTCTCCGATGCTGCTGGTTTTGGAGCGTCCGCTTTCGGTGTGTCGGATTTCGGCGCTTCCGTTTTTGGAACTTCGGATTTCGGGATTTCCGCCTTCGGTGCTTCGGGTTTTGATGCAGGCTTCGCTGCCGGAATCGCGAGCTCCGCCTTTGGCTTTTCCGTATTCGAAAGCTCGGTCTTCGGGGCGTCCACCTTGGGTGTTTCCTTCTTCGGAGTTTCCGTCTTTGCCACAGCGGGCGCGGGTGCCGGGGCCTGGCCTTCCTTGGAAAAATCCACTCTGCCGAGCACTTCGCGGATCGTCTCGCTCGGGAGCACCTGCGTCTCGATTCGGCCGGAGCGCGCGATGACGATGCCGACGATGTTTCCATCGAGATCCGTCACCGGGCCGCCGCACTGCGTCGCATTCAGCGGCAGATCTGTCTGCATCGCCGCAGGGAAATCCGTGCGGCGTTTGCTGATCGTGGTGCCCATGCTGTTCATCTTGTCATTGCCGCTGCGCGCGGGGCCGGTCGCAGCGCCGCGGTCGCCGAGCGCGACTTCCTTTTCCATCACGGCTTCGCCGCGCTGGAGCTTCAGCTTGATCTTTTCACCGGCCTTGCGGTCCGAGACCAGCTTCGTGAACGTGTAAACCGACTCCGGCTTCTTGCCGTCGAGTTCGAGGATGAGATCCTCCTTTTGCAGCCCGGAGTTTTGCGCCGGGCCTTTCGGCACGACGTCGCGGATCTTCAGCCCCTTGTCGTCGCTCTCGAGCTGCACGCCGAGGAAGCCGCGCCCTTTCGTCTGCTCATTGCGCACCGCCACGCTCACGACGCCGATGGCCACCGGCTCGCGGCCCTCGGGCGCGGCGGCGGTGATGAACGTGCCGATTTCCAGCGCGCCACGCTCTCCCCATTTTACAGCGGGCAGGTCCTTCGCATCGGCCTTCAAAAGCGCGAGATCGTGATCTGGCCAAGTGCGCACGACTTTCGCCGCGACCCACTGGCCCTTGATCTGGCACTGGAGTTCCGCCGCGGTGCCGACCTCGCTCGCCTTCGTGAGCAGCCAGCCGTCTGCGCGGATGCCGGTCGCAAACGCCAGCGGATCCGACGGCTTCTTCGCATCGCGCAGCACGAACGTCGCGGGTGCCGCGACGAGCGAACCGGGGCGGTGGCCTTCGAGCAGTTGGTTGAAATGATCCGTCAGCTTTTTCTCCGACGCCTTGTCGAGGGCGGGCGGCCCTCCGAGACCGAGTCCGTTGAACGCGTCGGGATTCTTTTCCTTCATCAGCCGCAGCAGTTCGGGCAGCTCCGCCTTCTTCAGTTTATCGGCAGGGACGCCCTGTTTTTCGAGCACGCTGCGCAGGAGCGAGAGCAGTTCTTTCGCGTCCATCTTCAGCATCCCGCCGTTCTCCTCCGCGCTCTTGCGGAGTTCGTCGAGCAACTCGTCGACACCTTTTCCCGGAGGCTTTGGTTTCTCCGCAGGCTTGGGAGTTTCCTGCGGCTTCGCCTCGGGTGCCGGGGTCGGGTCGGGCTTGGAATCCGGGGCCTTCTTGATTGCCCCGTGTAGCGAGCCGGCTGTGAGAAATGCGGCGATGATGAGTGTGCGAATCATGGTGTGATGGGATTTCGGATCGGGTGTCGGAACGTGGCGGATGTCGTGGTGTGCTTACGGTTTTTTCGGCGGCGGCGGCAGTGGTTCCATGCGTTTGAGCATCTCGGCTTCGGTAACGAGGATGACCTCCGTTTTTCGCTCATCCGTCCCGCGCCGGTACGCGAGCGCGAGCTTCTCGCCTGCCTTGCATTTTTTCAGCTTGTCGGCCACGGCCTTGGGCGTCGCCATGTCTTCGCCGCCGAGCTTCAGAATCACGTCGCCTGCCTTCACGCCGGCAGCGGCGAGCGGGGATCGGGGCTGCACTTCCTTCAGCAGCGCGCTGCCGCCCGCGGGGTCGAACACTGCGCCGAGCACCGCCGGGCCGGTCACGCGCTGGCCGGGACGCACGGGCGGACGGCCCCACGTTTTTCCTTCGAGCATTTTTTCCCAAGACACTTTTGCCGCGTTCACGGGCGCGTCTCGATTGTAGCTCAGGCTTTCCGAGATGGACGAGTGGATGCCGACGACCTTGCCATCGAGATCGAACAGCGGCCCGCCCGAGTCGCCGCCGATCAGCGTGCAATCGCTCACGAGGAAGCCGCCCGCATTCTTCTGGCTGATGCGCCCGATGCGCACCGGCGGCGGACGCCGGATGTCGAACCCGCCGGGATGCCCGAGTGCGACCACGAGCGTCGTCTGCTCCAGCTTGTCCGAATCGCCCATCTCTGCGACGGGATACTTGCCAGGCTTGATGATTTTCGCGAGCCCCACGTCGCGCGTGTAGTCCGAGCCGAGCACCTTGCACTTCTCCTGTTTGCCGTCGGGAAAAACGACGATCATCGTGTCATTGCCGTAAGTCACGTGGCCCGCCGTGAGGATCAGCCCGTCCTCCGTGACGATCGTCCCGGAGCCCGAGCCCGGCACCTTCTCGCCGACGAGCGCGACGACCGACGGCATGTTCTTTTTCACGATTGCCTTCACCTTCGCCTCCACGCTTTTCATCTCCGCCACAGTGAACGCGAACGCCGTCTGCGCCGCGAAGAATACGAATGCAAAAATTGGGCAGAGGAAGCGGAGTGGTGTGGTCATGCGATTGTAGGCTGTGGAGTAAATGCGGAACGCGCGTGGAGTTTTGGCTAAATAATCTGCAATCGGCGTGTGCGCAAGCGGGTGATGGTCGGCGCAGTTTGGTCTGATTGGCAAAAGTGCTCAGTGCTCAGTTCTCAGACTCGAATTGCCCGGCCACTGAGCACTGAGCACTGAGCACTTTCTTGCCATCCCCCCGCTTGTCCTCCCGCCCCGCGCCCGCCAAGCTCCCGCCGTGAAGCTCCCGCGCCTCCTCCCGCTCCTCGCATTCGCAGCCACTGCACACGCCGCGGAGAAGGCCGACATGTTTCCCTTCCAGCTCCCGTGGGACGACGCGAGCGAATCGGCGACAAACATTTCGTGGCTGAACGACAAGCCCGCGGGCCGCGACGGCTTCGTCCATGTGAAGGACGGCCACCTCTTCGCCGGCGAGAAGCGCCTGCGCATCTTCGGCGTGAACACGTGCTTCGCCGCAAATTTTCCAGACAAGGACATGGCTCCGAAGGTCGCCGCACGCATGGCGAAATTTGGCATCAACTGCGTGCGCTTCCACCACATGGACATGCTCAGCGCGCCCGGCGGCATCTTCGCAAAGGACGGCCGCACCCTCGACCCCGGCCAGCTCGATAAGCTCGATTTCTTCATCGCCGAGCTGAAGAAAAACGGCATCTACGCCGACCTGAACCTGCACGTCTCCCGCACCTATCCCGACCGTCCGCGCGCCGAGAAAAAGGGCAACCCCGACTACGACAAGGGCGTGGATAACTTCTGCGCCGCGATGATCGCGCTGCAAAAGGACTACGCCCGCGACCTCCTCACGCACGTGAACGCCTACACCGGCAAGCGCTACGCCGACGAACCCGCCGTCGCGCTCGTGGAGATCAACAACGAGAACGCCCTCGGCTTCCAGTGGTGGGCCGGGCAGATGGACGACCTCCCCAAGCCGTATCTCTTCGAGCTGGAGTCGTTGTGGAGTGCGTGGATCACGAAAAAGCACGGCAGCGACGAAGCTGCGCGCAAGGCGTGGAGCGCTGGAGCAGAACCACTCGGCGCGGAGTTGATTGATAGTGACTTCGACAAGAAGGACACGGCGTGGACGCTCGAAAAGCACGGCGACGCGCAGGCCGATGGACGCATCGGAATCGTCCCGGATGATTTTGTCCAAAAGACATTCGGTGCGGCGACGCACAACGGATGGAACAAACCCGGCAACGCCGTCTCCACGATGACTGTCGGCGTCGCAAAGACCGGCACCGAGCCGTGGCACGTCCAGTTTCATCACGCGAAACTCAACGTCGAGTCGGGCAGGACATATACGCTCAGCTTTTTCGCAAAGTCGGATGCCGCGCGGAAAATCAGCGTCAACGTCGGCCAGACTCATGAGCAGTGGAAGGTTCTTTGGAGCACGCAGGCGTCGCTCACCACGGAGTGGAAACATTTCGAGTTTTCGTTCCGTCCGAGTGAGGGCGACAAGAACGCACGCCTGACTTTTTCAAACCTCGCGGCGGAAACCGGCGCGTATTCGTTCGCGGATGTCTCACTGCGCCCAGGCGGTGTGGACGGCTCCCTCGTGCGCGACACCGCGCAGCGCATCCCCATCGTCCGAAAGCGCGACCTCGCCCGCACCACCCCCGCCAAGCAGCGCGACTGGCAGGAATTCATCTGGGACACCGAGACGGCCTACTGGAACGGCATGCGCGATTTTTTGAAAAAAGACCTCGGCGTGAAGGCGCCCATCGTCGGCACGCAGGGATTCTGGAGCCCCGGCCACGTGCAGGCCGGCATGGACGTGATTGATTCGCACGCCTACTGGCACCACCCCGACTTCCACGGCAAGGGCTGGAACGCCGACGTGTGGGACGTGAAGAACGAGCCCATGGCCGGCGCGCCCGACGGCGGCACGCTCCCCGGCCTCGCCGCGCAGCGCGTCGCGGGCAAGCCCTTCCTCTGCACCGAATACAACCACCCCGCGCCAAACACCTATTCCGCCGAGACCTTCCCGCTGCTCTGCGCCTTCGCCGCGCTGCAGGATTGGGACGGCGTCTTCGCCTTCAGCTACAGCCACCGCGCCGGCGATGCGTGGTCGCAGGAGCACTTCAACAACTTCTTCGACATAGACCGCCACCCGGTGAAAATGGCGACGCTGCCGGGGGCGGTGGTCAGCTTTCGCCGGGGGGATATTGAGCCCGTGCCCTCCACAATCCAAGATTCACAAGGTCGTTCTTGGTGTCTTGAATTTGCGCTGGAGAGTGGGCCAGGCTTCGTCAGGGATAAGGTGTTCCGGTCAATGTTCGACTGGTTCAGCACGAGATACTTCTTTGAGCCGCTTGGTGGCGACGGCTTCGGTCACGCAGTTCGAATGGTGAGGCATAGTGACCAGCACGAGAACGGCTGGTACTCGGAAAGTCGTTACATGACTGTGCAGACTCCAGACTCTGGACTTGCTGTCGGCCAATTCGTGACAGGCAAACCGTTGATGATTTACCGGTTTTCAAACAGTAAGTTCAGCCTCATGCCGCAAGGAACAGGTCTCGGGTGGGCCTGCTACCAACTCACTGTGCTTGATCGCGAAGGGCACACTGCCGACTTTCCCCAAGCCAAGCGCATCCTCATCACCGCCACCGGCGACATCGAGAACACCGGCATGGGCTGGAAGAACGCCGCGAAGACGAGCGTGGGGCGCGATTGGGGGAAGGCGCCCGTCCTCGTCGAAGGCCCGGCGGCGAAGATCGAGCTTCCCGGCGGCGGCAAATTCAAGGCCTGGGCGCTCGACGAACGCGGCCAGCGCCGCGCGGAAATCCCCGTCGCCAATGGCACCCTCGAAATCGGCCCGCAGCACCGCACGCTCTGGTACGAGGTCGAGCGGCAGTAGTGCTCAAGCCAGCGCGCGCGACATGCGGAAATGCGGCCCGACGGTCGGGATGTCGAACTCCTCGCCCTCGAACCGCCACCCATTCTTCGCGTAAAAATCCGCAGCACTCGTCCGCGCATTGCACCAGAGGATCGCCGCGCCATTTTCCCGCGCCGCAGCCACGCATGCATCGAGCAGCGCCTTGCCAAATCCCGCGCCGCGCACCTCCGGCAGCGTGGCCATTCCGCGGAGCTGGAATGCGGGCGACACGCCCGGCTGCGCTGCGATTGTTTCCGGACAAGGCACGAGATAGATCGAGGCGACGCCGACGAGCCTGTCGCCGACGAATGCACCGAAGTGCAGCGTGCCCGGCGCATCATCGCCATCGAAGATCGCCGTCTCACGCGGAAAGCCCGGACGCAGCACGGGCCAGCGCACGGCGATCGTCTCGGTTGCGGCGATGGCGCGGATTGGCATCACTATTTCCGTCCTCGTTTGAGGCATCCGATGGTGTGGCGAATCCACCATTTTCCGAAAAGGATCCACAGAATTAGGTACGCAACCAAAAGCAGTTCAAAAACAGCGTAAAGCGCTTCTGTTCCTCCTGTGTTTAGGCGGATGACTAGGTTGGAAATCCGACCAAGTACGAAGAAGCTAAACAGTGCGAACGCCCAAAATATGCGAAGTGCCAGCATCATCCGCGTTTCTTCGCGACGATGCGCTCGACGTATTTCGCAAGCAGGTCGAATTCGAGGTTCACACGCTCGCCCTTTTTCCGCGCCGCGAGATTCGTGACTGCGCGTGTGTGCGGGATGATCCAGCATACGAAGCTTCCTGCGCCGGTATCGCGCACCTCGGCGACCGTGAGGCTGATGCCGTCCACTGCGATGCTGCCCTTGTGCGCGACGTATTGTGCGAAGTCCGCGGGCAGCGCGACTTCGAGCCGGAAGTCCGCGCCGTGCGGCGAGAAATCGAGCACCTCAGCGGTCGTGTCCACATGCCCCTGCACGAAATGCCCGCCGAGCTTCGCGCCCGCGCCGAGCGCGGGTTCGAGGTTCACGCGCGAGCCGGCCGCGAGATCGCCGAGATTCGTGACGCGCAGCGTTTCCGCGAGCAGATCAAAGCTGAGCTTCTCGCCGTCGCGCACGGTCACGGTGAGGCAGCAGCCATTCACTGCGACGCTGTCGCCGATCTCCGCGCGCGGGCCGGTGAGCGGCGCACGCAGCGTGAGTCGCGCGCTCGCGCCCGTGCGTTCGAGCGAGAGAAGCTCGCCTGTTTCGATGACCAGTCCGGTGAACATGGCGCGACGCTAGCGACTGTAAGCGTGCGTTCGCAAGGTCGCGAAAAAGTTTGTGCAGGAAGCCATGAAATCAGGAGGACGATGCGGATGCGGTTTCCTGATTTTCTGGATTCCTGCTTCTCATTCCTTTCACCCGAAGATGTGCCAGCGCGAGAAGAACAGGATGCCGACCAGCGCAAGAAGCGGCAGCAGGATCGGCAGCGCGAACCGCACGACGTAGCCGAGGAACGACGGCGTCTTCACCTTCGCGTGCTCGGCGATCGCCTTTACCATGAAGTTCGGCCCGTTGCCGATGTAGGTCATCGCGCCGAAGAACACCGCGCCGAGAGAGATGGCCTCGAGCGTGCCTGCGTGCGCGCCGGCGAATGTGTGGATGTCCGCGACATTTTCCATCGCGAGATGCTGCTGCCCGAGCGCGGTGGCGAGGAATGCGAGATACGTCGGCGCATTGTCGAGCACGGCGGAGAGCGCGCCTGTCGCCCAGTAAAATCCGTGCGCGCTCGCGAGCGGGGGAGGGGACGATTGCAGGTAATGCAGCGCGGGAGTCATCGTGATGAAGATGCCGATGAACAGCCACGCGACCTCCTTCACCGGCTCCCACGCGAAGTCGTTTGCCTTGTGAATGTCGCGCTTCGTCGTGAACCACGAGCCGAGCGCGGCGGCGGCCATCGTGCCTTCGCGCCAGCCAGGCGGGAGCATCAGCACGGCGACGAGAATCACCGCGAGGAAGATCAGATTGTGCATTCCGCGGAACGTCCATGTCTCGTGCGCGGTTTCCGCGTCGCGCACTTGTTTCGGAGCGCGGAGGAAGTTCACGCGATCGAACACGGCGAAGATGGCGATGAGTCCCGCGACTGCGACGAGCCAGCCTTGCCAGCAATGCTCCAGCACCCACCAAAATGGCACGCCTTTCAAGTAACCCATGTAGAGCGGCGGATCCCCGATGGGCGTGAGGCAGCCTCCGACATTGCTCACGATGAAAATGAAGAACACGATGTGGAATGACGTGATGCGATACTTGTTCATCCGAATCCACGGGCGGATGAGCAGCATGGACGCGCCCGTCGTGCCGATGACATTTGCAAGCACCGCGCCGATGGCGAGGAAGACGCAATTCACCGCCGTCGTCGCCTCGCCCTTCACGCGGATGTGAATTCCGCCGCTCACGATGTAGAGCGACGCGATGAGCGCGATGAACCCCGCGTATTCTTCCAGCGCATGCAGCAGCGGAGCAAAAGTGCCGCCAGTGCTCCACTGACACGCCGCGCTGATCGCCGCGAGCCCGAGCGCGATGACCGGATACCGCCGGTGCCAGAATTTTGCAAAAGCCAGCGGCCCGAGCGCGATGCAAAGCAGCAGCAGCGCAAATGGCGCGATGAGCCACGGCGGTGTCGGTGCGGATGCGGCGGCGAGGATCATGAGTTCAGTGTGGTGCGCTTTGCCATGCGAGCGGGGAAGTTCTCAGTGCTCAGTGCTCAGTATCGAAGTCGGACGCGCAGTCTGAAAACTGAGCACTGAGCACTGAGAACTCCGCATCGGTTTCAAATTGCCTCCGAGCCCTAATGCAGCGGGCTGTCATACACGGGGAATGCGCGCAGTTCGCCGCCGGGCCAGTAGAAGCATCTTTCAAAGTCGAAAAGATTGCTGCCCGGCACGTAGTCGAGCCGCTTCGGTTCGCCCGCGTAGTTTGCGTCGTACACCTGGAAGCGCATCCCGCCGCCAGCCAGTCGCTCGGCGTGATACGCGAGCACGACGTGGTTCATGTGTGGGAATTTCGCGAGATACATCGCGCGCACCTCGCCTGCGCTCACCTTTGCAAAAAGCTTCTCCGCAAAATGCCGCTGCTGCAGCCGGATGATCGGATTCATCATCCGCCAGTTGCCGATGCGCAGGTAGGTGAGCAGCCAGCTTCCGAGATCGGCGCGCAGGAGTTTCTCGTGCTCGCGCGAAAACGCCCACAGGTCCGCGTAGCCGGGAAAGACGATGCGCTCCTTGCGCCCCATCCACGTCGGAATGCGGAAAACCGCGCGGATGCGGGCGCGGTATTCCGCGTCCGAGAGGCGCGGCTGTTTCGGCTCGAAGTGCGCGAATTTCCAAAACTGCATCGCCGACCGCGTGAAGAGAAAACAGCAGTGCGTGGGATTGTCGGACTTCGCCTTTTTCTTCCCGACGTGCAGCCGCCCGTCGTGCGTCACCGAGTAGTTCATCACTGTGTCGTTTGAGAATGCAAACACGTCGCGCTTTGGATCAAAGTCGCGCGCGAGCAGCGACGATGCGAAGGCGAGAAAGATGGCGGCAGCGCGGAACATGGCGCGCAGTTCCTAGCACACGCGGTGCGCTTGCCAACTGCGCATGCTCACGTTCCGCGCACGGATTTTTGAAGAATGCCATCAATCGCATTGAGCCCGCGGTCTCGGTGCGGCAGGATGCGGGTGAGATGAAAAAATCTGCCGCTGGAAAAAAGAAGGCCCCCGCGCCGCAGGCCACGCCCCCGAATGCCGTGCCGCCGCTGCGCATCTTGATGATTGTGGCGGAGAACGACGCCATCCCGCTGTGCAAGGTCGGCGGTGTCGCTGATGTCGTGCGCGATGCGCCGCGCGCGCTCGCCGCCGCGGGCTGCGAGGTGATCGTGCTCACGCCGTCGTATGGCCGCCTGCACGCACTGCCGGGCGCGGCGCGGTGCGCCGGTGTGCCGACTCTTCCGAGCCACGCGGGCGCGGCACCGGTGCTGTACGACTGCCCGGCAAAACCCGGCGCCGGTTCCGCGGGCGTGCGCAACATCGTCGTGGATCACCCGCTGCTCCGCTCGCACGCGATCTACGTCGCGGATTCCGCCGACCGCCCGTTCGCGTCGGATGCGACGAAGTTCGCGCACTTCTGCCGCATCGCGGGTGACGCGATCCGTGCGGGCGCATTTGGCAAAGTGGACTGCCTGCACCTGCATGACTGGCAGACGGGTTTCCTTTTTGCGCTGCGCGAATTCCATCCCGACTTCGCATTCCTCCGCGGCATCCGCATCGCGTTCACCATTCACAATCTCGCCTACCAGGGCGCGCGTCCGATCGCCGGCGACGACTCATCGCTGGAGACGTGGTTCCCCGATCTGGTCGGCGTGGAATGGAGTCGCCGCACCGCCGCACCGCACCGCGATTCCGTGCTCCGCGATCCGCGGTGGCCTGCGTGCTTCAATCCCATGCTCACCGCCATCCGCCTCGCGGACGCCGTGCATGTCGTCTCGCCGACCTACGCGCAGGAAGTGCTGCTGCCGAACGATCCCGCGACGGGCCGCTGCGGCGGTGAGGGCCTCGATGAGGATATGCGGAATGCCGCCGCCGCAGGCCGTCTGCACGGCATCCTGAACGGCTGCGAATATCCCGCCGGCCGCGTGCCGCCGAAGCTCGATGCCGCGCGGCTTTTCGGAAATGTGCGCGACCTGCTCCCGTCGCTGCTGCACTCTGCGCCGGACGAAAAACGCCGCTGGCTCCCGCACATCACCGTGCTCGCGCGGTTTGGAAATCCCGCGCTCGTCCCATCGGCGGAAAAGCTCCTGCTCACCTGCGTGACGCGCGCTGCGGGCCAGAAAGTGGATCTCATGCGCACGCCCGTCAGCGAGTCCGTCGCGGGAAAATGCGGCGTGTCCGCGCTTGAGCAGATCCTGCGCGATCTCGGCGACAAGGGCGTGCTCGTGATGATCAGTTCCGGCGAGCACGACATCGAGGATTTCCTCACCGGCCTCGCGGTGCGCTACACGAATTTCATTTTCATCAACGGCTTCGCCGCGCCGATTGCCGACGCGCTGTACGCGAGAGGCGACATGTTTCTCATGCCGTCGAGCTTCGAGCCGTGCGGCATCGCGCAGATGCTCGCGATGCGCGACGGCCAAGTTGTCGTCGCGCACGCGACTGGCGGGCTGAAGGACACGATCCGTGACGGCACGGACGGCTTCCTTTTTTCCGGCGGGAGCCTCGTGGAAAAGGCGGACAATTTCGCCGCCGCCGTGCGCAAGGCCGTCGCGATGAAAATCTCCGACGCCGGGGGCTGGGCAAAGATGGTCGCGAGCGCAAGAGCCGTGCGCTTCGAGTGGAGCAGGGCCGCAAACGAATACATCGCGAAGCTCTACCTGCCGCTGAAGTGACGCAACGCGGATGCTCCTTTCCGTAGCTGTGCTTGTAAAAGCGCAGGCTGATCTTTCCGCACCCGGAAAAATCACTGTGAGAAAAAGTTTGCCCACGCTTTGACAAGCGCGGCTACATCGCGCCGACGATGTCATTCACCTCGTGGCAATTTGCAGCGCTGCTCCTCGGCGTGTTCGCGCTCTACTGGCAGTTGCCGTGGCGCGGGCGCATCTGGCTGTTGCTGGGCGCGAGCTACTTTTTCTACGGCGCGTGGGATGCGCGGTTTCTTGCGCTTCATTTCACGACGACGATCGTGGATTTCTACGCCGCGCTCGCGATGGAAAAGCGGCGTGTCGCGCTGAAGCAGGTCGCGGCGATGACTTCGCTGCCCGCGCTGTGGATGCTTTTTTGCAAAGTCGCGCACGTCCAGAATCACGACGTCGCGTGGCAGCATCTCGCACCGGCGATCGCGCTGCCGGTGATTTTTTGCGTGCTCTACACGGTGCTGTGGCGCGTGCCGGAGCAGCGGCAGCGCCGCGCGTTTTTGCTCCTCAGTCTCGGGTCGAATCTCGTCGTGCTCGGCTTCTTCAAGTACTTCAATTTCTTCGCCGACTCGCTCGTTCACGCGCTCGATGCGATCGGGTGGAAGACCGGCTGGACGCTGCCGCATATCCTGCTGCCGGTGGGCATCTCGTTCTACACTTTCCAAGCGATGAGCTACACGATCGACGTGTATCGCGGGCAGACAAAATCCGTCGCGGACTTCCCGCTCTTCGCGGCGTTTCTCTCGTTCTTCCCGCAGCTCGTTGCCGGGCCGATCGAGCGCACGCACCAGATGATGCCGCAGTTTTCCACGCCGCGTGAATGGGATCCCGCGGCATTCCAGCGCGGCGGACGGCTGCTGCTCTTCGGCTTGTTCAAAAAGGTGTTTGTCGGCGACAACTGCGCGCTGCTTGCAAACTACGCGTTCGCCGCAGACACGCCGCTGAACGGCCCGTGGGCGCTGCTCGGCGTGCTCGCATTTGCGGTGCAGATTTACGGCGACTTCTCCGGCTACACGGACATCGCGCGCGGCTCCGCGCAACTGCTCGGCTTCCGGCTGAACCACAATTTTCGCCTCCCATATTTTGCGCAGGGGCCGTCGGATTTCTGGCGTCGCTGGCACATCACGCTCTCCGCGTGGTTCCGCGACTACGTGTACATTCCGCTCGGCGGAAATCGCGACGGCACGTTTGCGACGCTGCGGAACCTTGGCCTCACGATGGTGCTCGCCGGCCTGTGGCACGGGGCAAATTGGACGTTCATCCTGTGGGGCGCATACCACGGCGCGCTGCTCATCATCTACCGCCTCGTGCCGCCGCTGCACGCGATGGAGTCGGCAAAAAGTCGCCCGCGCGTGCTGCTCGGCACCGTCGTGATGTTCGCGCTCACGCTCGTCGGTTGGGCGATTTTCCGCTGTGGCTCGCTCGCGCAGCTTGGCGATTGGTTCGCGGCATTCGGCCGCTGGCAGGCATCGAGCGGCATCGGCTGGTCGAAGCCCGCGATCGGCGAAGTGCTCGCCGTGCCTGTCGCAAATGTAACCGTGGACTGGCTGAAGCCCGCGCTGTGGTTCGCCATTCACGCGCTGCCGCTCGCGCTGCTGCAATTCGCCGCGCGGCGCTCCGGCGATGAGTCGGACAACAGTGAATGGCCGTGGCCCGCGCGCGGAATCGTGTATGTGCTCATGTTCCTCGCCGTCGCATCGAGCACGGGCGGGGAGGTGGAATTCATCTACTTTCAATTCTGATGCGCCGCGCGTTCACAAAATCCTTCCTGCTCGTCCTCGCGATCCTTGTCATCGTGGAGATCGCGATGCGTGCTTTTTGGTCGCGCGGGCTCTCGGGGCGTTTCGACTACGGCTACCATCCGACTGCGGGCTTCGTGGAAAAGTCCGGCGGCGCGCTCGATCTCGTGCGCGCGGGAGGCCGCCGCTTTCACCCGCAGCGCTTCGCGCAGCAGAAGCCCGCGGGCACATTCCGCATCATGGTCGTCGGCGATTCGGTGCCGCGTGGCCCGTCGCTCGCGGAGGCGTACCCGACACGCGTCGCGGAATTCGTGAGCGCCCGCGGCATTCCCGCCGAGGGCTGGAATCTCTGCCTGCCCGGCTACGGCGCGCACCGGTGCCACGTCGTGCTCACGCACGCGCTGAAGTACCAGCCGGACTTCGTCATCCGCCACGTCAACAACTCGAACGAATACGAGGACGAACGCGAGTGGCGGCGCAGCCAGGATTTCCAAGGGTGGCATCCGAAGAACCTGCTGATGAAAAGCCTGCTCGTGCGCCGTCTTCACGAGATGAAAACCGAGGGCGTCTTCTGGTCGCTGCTGCCGGAAAAAATCCGCGCGCAGCAGGGCGTGAACGACGCAGGCGCGAAGATCATCGCGATGACCGATGAAACGCAAATTCGCGCATGGCAGGAGCGCGTGCGCAGATTTCTCAAGGAGGATCTCGACCTCTGCCGCAAGGCCGGAGTGCCCGTGCTGCTCGTCACGCAGGTGCGGATGCGCGGCACCGGAAAATCCGCCACGCTCGACGACAGCGGTCTCGACGATCTCGCGCGGTCTTTCGCCGCGCCCGGCGTGGATGTCCTCACGATGAAGGACGTGCTCTCCGGCACAGACTTCGTGCCGCTTTTCATGGACACCGCGCACCTGAACGGCCGCGGCCACGAGATCTTCGCACGCGCCATCGCGGAAAAGATCACGCCCATCGCAAAACCGCCGGCGCGGTGAGACTGGGCGGGCCGCATCCGGGAAAGGTGCGCGAGGATGTCCGCCCTGCGCGAAACAGCCCCCTGCCTTACGGTGGGTTATAATTGACATCGCTCATAAAAACCGGATTCTCACAGTGTGAAAGTTCCCTTCCATGTCGTTCAGGCGCGGCGCGACCGGCTCGCCGAACTGCTCGGTCAGCACCGCTACCTGCCGGTGAAGGAGCTGTGTCGCCGCCTCGGCGTTTCCGAGGCCACGGCGCGGCGGGATTTGGCGGCGCTGGTGGGGGAAAAAAAGATCAAGCGCACGCACGGTGGGGCGCTGTCGGAATTTAATGACCGGTTTCCTTCATTCCGGGACCGGCAGGGGAGGGGGGGGCGGGCGAAGGCGAAGATCGCGAGGGCTACCCTGGCGTACATGGAGCCGGGGGGAACTTATTTCATGGATTCCGGCACGACGATCTGCGCGATGGCGGAGGCTTTCCGCGATCATCCGATCACGCCGGTGACGATCGTGACTTCCAATCTGCCCGTCGGCGAGATGCTGGCGGCGATCCCGGATGTGCAGGTCTTCATGGTCGCGGGCCAGCTTCTCCACCTCCAGTCCACCCTGCTTGGCGAGATGGCCCAGCGGAGCCTGGAGTTTTGGAAATTCGACACCGCGTTTCTCTCGGCGGAGGCGATGAATCCGGCGGGCATCTGGAATTCGCAGGCGGCGATAGTGGATCAGCAGCGGGTCGTGCTCGAACGCAGTGCGCGGACGGTCTTCTGTATTGATGGCTCGAAGGTGAACCGCGAGGCGCCGCACTTCCTCGTGCCGTGGGATCGCGTGGATGCGCTGGTCACGGATGTCTCCGATGAGCGGCTCGCAACCGCCGGAATCTCGCTGCGCAAAGGCCAGCGCGCCGCGTCTGGCAGCCGGCATGCGGTGCCGGAGGCGCTCCAGAAACAGGAGGAAGCGTTGGCCAGTGAGGTAGATATAGAGGAAATGCCGATCCATATTTTATGACCGAACGTGTCCGTAAAAAACACAAACTTTTCCATTGACCAAAGCCGTGATTTTTATATGATTGCGAACAGTCATATAAGTTTCTTCCCGTAAACCCCGCAAAAATGAGCGCCATCACCGCCCCCAACCGCCCCGTCATCGAGGCCCTTGTGCGCTCCACTCTGGCAAAGCAGCTCGGCCAGCAGGTGCCGTCGGGCGTTGCGCCGACGCTCGTGGTGAACAGTTCCGCGCGGCACATGCACATTTCGCCGGAGAATCTTGAAACGCTGTTTGGCAAAGGGGCGAAGCTGACCGTCCACAAGATGCTCTATCAGGAGGGGCAGTTTGCCTCAGAGCAGACGGTCACGCTCATCGGGCCGCGCCGCCGTGTGATCCCGAGCATGAGAATCCTCGGTCCGTGCCGCAATCTTACGCAGATCGAACTCGCGCTCACCGACGCTGTGCAACTCGGCATGGACATCCCGGTCCGCATGTCGGGCGACATCGAAGGCACGCCGGGCGGATACGTGATGGGACCGAAGGGAATGCTGGAGATGAAAAACGGCATCATCCGCGCCGCCCGCCACGTCCACATGTCGCCGAGCGATGCAAAATTCTACGGCGTGAAGCACCTCGACCGCATCACGATGAAAGTGACTTCGCCGATGTGCAGCACGCGCTTCGACGAGATGATCGTGCGAGTGGATCCGAGCTTCAAGCTGGAGGTCCACATGGACACCGATGAGGCGAACGCCTGTGACCTCGAACGCGCGACGAAGGTCGAACTCATCAAAAGCTAGCTGACCGCGAAACCTGCGAACGGCGCAAATTTTCAACCCTAAAACCAAAACTAAAAACAAATGAGCGAAGCAATCGGACTAATCGAAACTCGCGGCTACGTGGGCCTGGTGGAAGCCAGTGACGCCATGGTCAAGGCCGCGAATGTGCAACTGGTGAAATCCATCCCGATCGGCGGGGCGCTGATCACGACCATCGTTCGCGGTGATGTCGGCAGTGTGAAGGCCGCAGTCGAAGCCGGCAAGGAAGCCGCCAAGCGCGTGGGCAACCTCGTCGCATCCCACGTCATCGCCCGGCCCACGCCGGAGCTGCTGAAGTTCTTCACGAGCTAGACGCAGTCACCTAACACTCAACTTTTACCTCTCAAATACTATGGCTGGACAAGCAATCGGAATGATCGAAACCAAAGGTCTCGTCGCACAGTTCGAAGCAACTGACGCAATGACGAAGGCCGCAAATGTGGAACTCATCGGCTGGGAAAAAGTCGGCTCGGGTTACGTCACCGTCTTCGTGAAGGGTGATGTCGCCGCAGTGAAGGCCGCAGTCGAAGCCGGCGCGACCGCAGCGACCGCCATCGGCGAAGTCGTGGCCGTCCACGTGATCCCGCGTCCGCACGACGACCTGCACTACCTCGGGAAATTCCTCGGCGGAAAAGTCGCGGCTGCTGTGAAGTAAGTCATCTGTCTCATTCTTCACATAGATCCCATGGGACCAATGTGACTGATGGGACATATGCGACCGCGCTGAATCCATGACGCCAAACAAAATCCTCGTCGCCAACATCGGCAGCACCTCGTTCAAGTTCCGCTTGATCGAGATGCCGTCCGAACGTGTGCTGGCGAGGGGTGGCGTGGAGCGGATCGGCAGCGCGGCGTCGCCGTGGAAGGCACAGATCGGCAGCGAGCCCGAGCAAAGCGGCACGACCGCATTGCCCGACCACGGCGCAGCTATCGCGCTCGTCGAGAAATTGCTCGGCGGATTCGGCGAACTGGCTGCAGTCGGCTTCAAGCCCGTGATGGCGCGCGGCATCTCGGGCACGCAGGTGCTTGCGGAGCCGGTGCTGCGTGCCATGGAGGAGATCAACACGCTCCTCCCCGCGCACAATCCGCCGTATGTGGCCGCGGTGCGCAGCTTCCATAAATCGCACCCGAAACTGCCGTGCATCGGCACCTTCGAGACGGCGTTTTACGACGATGTGCCGGTGGAAAATGTGCGCTATCCGGTGCCGCGCGAATGGGAGACGAAATACGGAATCCGCCGCTACGGTTTCCACGGCGCGAGCCACCGCTTCGTCTCACAACGCTGCGCGGAACTGCGCGGCACGGACAAGCTGCGCATCATCTCGTGTCACCTCGGCGGCAGCAGTTCCATCGCCGCTGTCCGCGACGGCAAGGCGATTGATTCGAGTTGGGGCATGACGCCGCAGAGCGGACTGCCGCAGAACAACCGCGTGGGCGACTTCGACTGCTTCGCGCTCATCTATCTCGCCCGCGACCTCGGCCTCGGCATTGATGCTGTGGAAAAGGCGCTCACCTTGCAGTCCGGCCTCAAGGGGCTCTCCGGCCTCGCGACCGGCGACGTGCGCGACCTGCTCGATGCAGCTGCAAAAGGCAACGCCGACGCGCAGACCGCGCTCGATGTTTTTGTCGCCGCGATCCGAAAATATATCGGCCAGTTTCTAGTCGAGATGAATGGCGCGGACGTGCTCATCTTCACCGCAGGCATCGCGGAGAACAACCCGATCCTCCGTAAAAAAATCTGCGCGAACCTCGATTTCTGCGGCCTCGAACTGGATCGCGAGGCGAACGGCCGCGTGCGCGCCGAGGAAGCCGTCATCTCCACACCGCGCTCGAAGATCGAAGTGCGCGTGATCCCGACCAACGAGGAAATCATCATCGCCCGCAACGCGTGGGCCAAACTTTCAACCGCAAACTAACAGACGCGAAACTAACAGACGCGAAACTAACTAACCGCGCCTTTTTACACTCAACAATCAACCCTCAACTAACCATATGGCACAACAAGCAATCGGAATGATCGAAACCCGCGGCCTCGTCGCACTCGTCGAAGCGACGGACGCGATGCTCAAATCCGCCAACGTAGAACTCGTCGGCCCTATCACCCAAGTCGGCAACGCGATGGTGACCGTCTGCGTCACCGGCGATGTCGCCGCAGTGAAGGCCGCGACCGAAGCCGGCAAAATCGCCGCGCAGGGGCTCGGCGAAATCGTCAGCATCAGCGTCATCGCGCGTCCGCACGGCGACCTCGCCGCAGTGCTTCCGAAGGCGAAGTAGTTTGATTCCCGCGAAAGCCGCGCGCGCAGAATCTTTCTGCGTGTTCCGCGTGTTTCGCGGATCAAAACTCCGACCATGATTTTAGCCCGCGTAGAAGGCAGCGTCGTCGCGACGAAGAAGAACGCGAAGATGACGGGGAACAAGTTTCTCCTCGTGCGTCCGCTCGTGATTGATTCGCCGACGGCCAAGGAATGGAAGCCCGGCACGAGCACGCTTGTGGTCACGGACAGCCTCGGCGCGGGTGAAGGCGAAATCGTCCTCATCGTCCAGGGAAGCTCCGCGCGCCTCGCCGCTGACGACAAGGATTCGCCCGTGGACGCCGTCGTGATCGGCATCGTGGACACCGTGGATGTCGGCAAACACATCCTATTCAAAGCGCAGTAAAACTAGATTCCGCACATGGCAATGATTGACGAAAAGCTGGTATCCAAAGTGGTGAGCGAAGTGCTCGCCCGCCTCGCCTCACAGACGAAGTCTGCGCCTTCCGCAGCGACTTCATATGGCGTGTATGAGAAGATGGAGGACGCGTGCGCGGCGGCGAACCGTTCGTTTGAAAAGCTGCGTGAGCTTGGCGTCTCCGCCCGGCGCAAGGCGATCAACGTCATCCGCAAGATGTGCGTCGCGAAGGCGAAGGAGTGGGGCGAGATCGAAATGGCCGAGACTAAGATCGGGCGGCTGGATCATAAGATCGAGAAGCTGAAGATATGCGGCGACCTCGTGCCCGGCGTGGAATTTCTCGAGCGCATGGCGTTCAGTGGCGACTTCGGCCTGACGGTCATCGACTATGCGCCGTGGGGCGTGATTGGCGCGGTGACGCCTTCGACGCACAGCGTTCCGACGCTGACGGGCAATGCGATCAACATGATCGCGGCGGGCAATGCGGTCGTCTATAACACGCACCCCGCAGCCTGCAAAGTGGCGGCCATTGCAATCAAGGCTTACAACGAGGCCATCTTCCAGGAGACGGGAATCAGCGACCTGCTCACGACGGTGGTGAAGCCGACGCTCGAAACATTTGATGTGCTCTGCAAGCACCCGGCGGTGAAATTGCTCTGCGTCACCGGCGGCCCCGCCGTGGTCGCCGCGGCGATGAAGACCGGCAAGCGCGCCGTGTGCGCCGGCCCCGGCAATCCGCCTGTCGTGGTGGATGAAACAGCCGACCTCGACAATGCCGCCAAGTGCATCATCCAAGGTGCCAGCTATGACAATAATTTGCTCTGCATCGGCGAAAAGGAAGTCTTCGTCGTCGAAGCGGTCGCTGACAAACTCATCGCCGCGCTCAAGCGCGCCGGTGCTGTGCAGCTCGATGCCAAGCAAGTCGAGGCGCTCGCAGACAAGGCGTTCATTTTCCCGCAGGGCAAAGGCGCAGGCTGTCCGCACCCGGTTGTGAATCGTGACCTCGTGGGCCGCGATGCCGCGGTCCTTGCGCAAGCGATCGGGCTGAGCGTCCCCGCGAACACGCAGCTTCTATTTGGTGAGACGAAGGCGGATCACATTTTCGTGGATGAGGAGCAGATGATGCCCTTCATCCCTGTCGTGCGCGTAGCGAATGTGGACGTGGCCATTGAAGAGGCCATCAAGGCCGAGCATGGCTATAAGCACACCGCGATCATGCATTCGCAGAACATCCGCAACCTCACCAAGATGGCGCAGGTCGTGGACACCACGCTGTTCATCAAGAACGGCCCGTGCATGACCGGCCTCGGTCTCGGCGGCGAGGGCTTCCTCAGCTTTTCGGTCGCCACGCCGACCGGCGAAGGCGTGACCACGCCGATGACTTTCACCCGCTCACGCCGATGCGTGATGGTGGAAAATCTCAATCTTTTCTAAATGCGCTTAGCGACGATCAAAGGACACGTCACCTCGACGGTGAAGCACAAAAGCCTCGAAGGCTGGCGGCTGCTCATCGCGATCCCTGAGAGTCCGGACCTCGCTCCTCAAATTGTGCTAGACTCGCTCGGCGCGGGCATCGGGCAGAAGGTCATGATTTCAAGCGACGGGAGCGAGGCGCGCAAGATGGTCGGCGACAAACTTAGCCCCGCGCGCTGGAGCGTGATGGGCATCATCGATCCGGAAAGGAGCCTGGCGCTATGAGAATGGGCACGGTCATCGGTCGCGTGACGCTCTCGGTGAGGTCGCCAAAATATGTCGGCGAGCGGCTGCTGCTCACGCTGCCTTGGAAGACGGATACTTTCGGCGGCGCGGAAAAGCATGACCCGGCGATTGTCGTTTATGATCAACTCGGCGCGGGTGTCGGCCAGCAGATCGCCATCAGCGAAGGCCGCGAGGCGGCGTGTCCGTTTGAGAAGCCACCCCCCGTGGACGCATATTGCGCCGCGCTCGTGGACGAAATTTTCTACAAGGAATAAATTATGAAACTCATCGCTCAAAAGGAAGCCGCAGACTTTGTGAAAACAGGCGCGAAGGAATTCCGCCAGAACAGCGAGATCCGGCTCACGCCTGGCGCGAAGGATGTTTTCACCGAAGCCGGTGTGAAGGTCGTTTTCGATGCCGGTGCTGCCGCGATCGCGACGAGTTCCGCGGGCTATGCGCCGGTCGCCGCACCGGCGCCGTACAGCGCGGCGGACATCGCGCTCTTTGCATCGAAGGAAGCGACCACGATTAAGGAACAGATCTGCGACATCGGCCGTCGCATCTGGGCGCGCGAATACTGCGATGGCAACGGCGGCAACATCTCCGCGCGTCTCGGCCCGGATCGTTTCATCTGCACGCCGACGGGCGTGAGCAAGGGCTTCATGACGCCCGACATGATGTGCATGGTGGATGGCAAGGGCAAGCAGCTCGGGGGCACTTGGAAACGCTCCAGCGAAATCACCACGCACATGGCGATTTTCCACTCCACTCCGGAAGCCGTGAGCGTGTGCCACGCGCATCCGGTCCACGCGGGCGCATTCGCCATCAAGGGCATGCAGCCCCCGCCGCGACTGATTCCCGAGCTGGAAGTGTTCGTCGGCACGGTCGCCTACACGCCTTACAAGACGCCCGGTTCGCCGGAGATCGCCGCGGAAATCTTCCCGCTTGCGCCGAAGCATCAGTCCATCCTAATGGGCAACCACGGCGTGATTTGCTGGGGCAAGTCGGTCGAGGACGCGTATTTCAAAATGGAGATCACGGATGCGTATTGCCGCACGGTGATCCTCGCGCAGTCCATTCCCGGCAGCGCGTCCATTCCGTGCGACAAGCTGCCCGAGCTGCTGAATATCAAGAAGAGCCTCGGCCTTCCCGATGATCGCTACGACCTGAAGCCCGCGGGTCTGTGCGAAGTGGATCCGTGGGTGCAGATGTGCGGCTCGCACGGCTGCTCGTCGCCGGTCACGCCGTGGAACCCGATGACGAATGACGCGCCATCGAGCAACGCGGAAATCGAAGCGCTGGTGCAGAAGCTCACGGATGAGATCGTAGCGAATCTGAAAAAGTAGCCGCGCCTGATGGCGCTCGGCGGAAAGGCATTCTTCACACTGACGGGCGACGTGAGTTCCGCGCCGCGCATCGAAATCGCACGGCGGCGAGGGTGGATGGAAATCTCGAACGGTGAAATGCATTCCGCCGCGGTGGATTCGATGCGGCTTGGAATTTCCCCCGGGTGGCAGCCGAACCAAAGCGTGTCTTGCACAAATGTCGTTTGCCGTCGCGCGCGCGCCCGGCTATTCGGAACGGGCTCCGAATGAAACGCGTCCTCATCTTCACCGCCGGTTATGGCGAAGGCCACAATGCCGCAGCGCGCGGACTTGCGGCGGCGCTCACCGAGGCGGGCGCGGACGCGGAGGTGCGCGACCTTTTCCGCGAGACGTACGGGCGCAGGCAGAAGGCGGCGGAGCGGCTCTACATCGAGTGCATCAACCGCGCCGCGCCGCTGTGGGCCGCAGTTTACCGCGCGCTGGATCGCACGCCGCTGATGCGCTGGACGATGCTGGCGATGGGTGCGCTGAAGCGGAAATTTGCGGAAGTGCTCGCGGAGCGGAAGCCGTGTGCGGTCGCGTCCGTGTATCCGGCGTACGGCTGGCTGCTGGACCGGATTTTTCCGGGGAAGAATCCGCCGTTCGCATCGCACACGATCGTGACGGACAGCATCACGGTGAATTCCGTGTGGTGGCGGTTCCGTTCGGATTCGTGGATCGTGCCGAACGAGGCGACGGCCGCGGTGATGCGCGGCGCGGTGCCGGCGGAGCGCGTGCATGCGCTCGGCTTTCCGGTGCAGGCGAGATTTGCGGATTCGACGGCGGTGCGCACGCCGCCGGGGAATGGCGAGCCGCTGCGAATTTTCTACATGGTGAACCACGGGTATTCCGTCGCCGCGCGGCTCGTGCGGAGGCTGCTGGAGATTCCGGGGATCGCGCTCACGGTCGCGTACGGGAAGGAGAAGGCGGTCGGGCGCGCGATCGCGGAAGCCGCGCAGTCGGCGGGGCGGAAGATCGAATTGTACGGCTGGACGCCGCTTGTGGCGGACCTGCTGATGCGAAATCACATCCTCATCGGCAAGGCTGGCGGCGCTGCGACGCAGGAGGCGATCGCGGCGAAGACGCCGATGATCATCACGAAGGCGGTGCCGGGACAGGAGGAGGGGAATGCGCGGCTCATCGTCGAGAACGGCTGCGGCGCGCTGTGCGAATCCGACGATGCGATCGTGGACGCTGTCGCGAACGCGGCGGAAAATCACGCGGAACTGTGGCACCGTTGGCATGCGGCGATCGTGAAGCTGTCGAAGCCGGATGCGTCGCGTGAGATCGCGCGGTTCATCCTTTCGTAGCCTGCGTCTGCGGTTGTGCCATGCGCGGTTGGTGGATGCGTTCGCTCACCCGGAGGGTGAATGGAAATTAGCCGGTGCTACGAACCACCGGATTGTTTGCGCAAAGCAAATGCGCCCCGGAGGCGGCGCCGGGAATCACGCGATTTCCGCCGCCGCCTCCGGGGCGGTTAACTTTTGACGGTGATCCGGCTTGCGCCACCGGCTAAAGGGCAGGCTCCTCAAAATGGCCGGCTTTGCCTTGAGTCCAAATCCGGGGGGAGCAGAATTGGACACGGTAGCTGGAACTCATGCGGTCTAGCTAAGCCGTGGCCTTGACAGCCACCAAGACAAACACACCATCGGCGGACTGACGCCGGGTGAGGTGGTCTGGGCGCGCGCTTGCGCAAACGGTACCGCCGCTGCCAGTGAATGGACCGCGCCGACTACTGCGATCGCGGTTTGATCCGAAGGAGAACTGACAGTAGCCACAATCAAGAGCGCGCCGGTGACGTGCCCCGGCGCGCTTTTTTTGCGCCATTCCAATCGGACTCGGATCTCCAGAGGGGGTTGTCTCGGCTACGCGTGCATCACCTGGCCGCCGTCAATGTTGATCGTCTGGCCGGTGATGTTCTGTGCGTGATCCGAGGCGAGGAAGACGGCCATCGCGGCGAACTCTGCGGGCGTCTGCCAGCGGCCGAGTGGGGAGACCTTGCGGATTTTTTCCGCGGCCCATGTCTCGTAGTCCTGCCGTTCGGAGGGCGGGAGATTTGCCTGGCCTGCCTGCCACACGGATTGGTTGAGGTCGGTCTTCACCATGCCGGGTGATAGTGCGTTCACGCGGATGCCGTGCGGCGCGAGATCCTTTGCGGCGCATTGGGTGAAGTTGATCAGGCCGGCCTTTGCCGCGCTGTACGGCGGGTCGCTCTGCGATCCGATTTGCCCGGCGACGGAGACGAGAAAAAGCATCGAGCCGCGGCCGCGTGCGATGAGCTTCGGTGCGAAGGCGTGCGCGGCATTCACCGCGCCGATGAGGTTGATCTCCACCACGCGCGCCCAGTCGGCGGGATCGAGGTTCCAAAATGGAAATCCAAATTTCCCCGAGCCCGCGCCGATGGAGAAGATGACGTGATCCACCGCGCCGACGTGATCGGCGAACGCGCAGACCTCATCGTAGCGCGTGACGTCGCCGGTGGTATTTGTCTGGCCTGCCGACGGAGCACCGGCTGCGCGATCAAATCCGTGAACACGGCAACCCTCAGCGAGAAAACCTTCCGCGATGGCGCGGCCGATTCCGTTCGCCGCGCCGAACACGGCGACGCTCTGATCTTCGAGATTTAATTTCATGCCGCACTATGTCGTGGCCAGCGCGCCGCGAGGAAGCGGTTTTCGCGCGGTGCCGGGGCGGATGCCACGTCCATCAAAAAGCGGACAAACTGTGCGCGGCTTTGGAAAGTAGTCCACGGCTTTAGCCGGCAATTGCGTTAGGACGCGGTACCGGCTAAAGCCGCGGCCTGCTTTTCAAAGTCGCTCCGCGGGCATCTGCCATCGCTCGCTCCACCCGGGAGCCGCCGTCGGACGCCGAGGTGATTTCCATGCGTCGGTCCGGACGCTTGCGCATGGTGATCTAATCTAATGCGCTCCGCTTTGGAAGATTTCCACCACTGAAGCCTTGGACTCCACTATTCTCCCAGCAATGCCCCTCTGCGTCCGTCGTAGCTTTCCTGTGTTCTGTGTGATGTTCGTTGCGTTTGCCGCACGCGCGGCGCACGCGGCTCCGAAGTCGGACGCGACTTTTTATGAGAGCAAGGTGCGGCCGATTCTGGAGGACCACTGCTTCGACTGCCACGGGGAGGACAAGCAGAAGAACAAGTTGCGGCTGGACTCGGCAGTGGGGATTTTGCGCGGTGGTGAATCGGGGGAACCGTTGCTGGTGCGCGGGGTGAGCGCGGAGAGTTACATCATCAAGCGCGTGACCTCTGCGAATGCAAAGGAGGTCATGCCGCCGAAGGGGGAACGCCTGACAGCCGAGCAGGTGGCGACGCTGCGGGCGTGGATCGATGCGGGCGCGAAGATGCCGGGGGAGGAAGCTGCGGCGGCTTCGTTGCGGCTTAAGACGGAACACTGGTCGTTTCAACCGGTGAAGCGGCCGGCGGTCACGAAGACCGGCGGCGAGATCGATGAACTGGTGCTGGCGAAACTCCGCGAGAAGGGGCTCGCCCCCTCGCCATCGGCGGACCGGGCGACGTTGATTCGCAGGGTGTATCTCGTCATGCACGGGATGCCGCCGACGCCGATGGAAACGGCTGATTTTGTAAATGACACGCGGACCGATGCGTATGCGCGGCTGATGGACCGGGTGCTGGCGAGTCCGCGCTACGGCGAGCGCTGGGCGCGGCACTGGATGGATGTCGTGCGGTATGCGGATACGAACGGCTTCGAGACGAATCGCGAGCGCAAGTCGGCTTACCATTACCGCGACTACATCATCGCGTCGCTGAACTCGGACAAGCCGTATGACCGGTTCATCAAGGAACAAATCGCGGGCGACGCGCTCGGCGTCGATGCGGCGACGGGGTTCCTCGTCGCGGGGCCGCACGACATCGTGAAGAGCCCGGACATCAATCTCACGCTGATGCAGCGGCAGGACGAACTCGCCGACATGGTGAACACGACGGGCACTGCGTTCCTCGGCCTCACGATGGGCTGCGCGCGCTGCCACAATCACAAGTTCGATCCGATCTTGCAGAAGGACTACTACGCGATGCAGGCGGTTTTCGCGGGCGTGAATCACGGGGAGCGCGCGCTGCGGGAAAAAACGGCTGCGGCTGCGGGGAAAGAACTCGCGTCGCTGAAGTCGGACGAGACGGCGAAGAATGCGCAACTGGACGCCCTCCGCAAAAAAGCAGCAGCGGCGGGAAATGCGACGGCGCCGACCGCTCCGGGGAAGCTGCGACCGCCGGTGAATGCTCGGCTGAATGAAGAGACCTTCCCGCCGACGGAGGCGGTGGCTGTGAAATTCACCATCCTCGCGACGAACAACGCGGAGCCGTGCATCGACGAACTGGAAATTTACGACGCCAGCGGGCGGAATGTCGCCTTGGCTGGGGGAGGCGCGATCGCGAGCGCCTCGGGCACGCTGCCGGGACACGCGATTCACAAGCTGGAGCACATCAACGACGGCAAAACTGGAAACGAGCACAGTTGGATTTCCAACACGATGGGCCAGGGCTGGGTGCAGATTGGTTTCCCCGCAAAGGCCCGCATCCAGCGTATCGTGTGGAGCCGCGATCGCGACGTGCGCTTCGCGGACCGTGTTCCCACGCAGTATCGGATCGAGGTCGCTGCGGAGTCTGGAAAATGGACAACGGTCGCCAGCTCGGAGGACCGTCAGCCATTCAACGCCAAGGGTGATCCGGGCGACTTTTTCGCAAAGCTCCCGGCATCCGAGGCCGCCGCTGCGCGGCAACTGCAAGCGGATCTCGCCGCGTTGAAAACGCGAATCGACAAGTTTTCCGAGAACGCGTGGGTGGGAAACTTTTCCTCCGCGCCGGAGAGAACATATCGCCTTTACCGTGGGGAGCCGATGCAGAAGCGCGAAGTCGTCGCGCCCGATGCGCTCACGGTCACGGGCACGCTCGGCCTCGCGGTGGACGAGCCCGACCAGCAGCGTCGCGTGCGGCTCGCGGACTGGATCGCCAGTCCGCAAAACCCGCTGACCGCGCGCGTGCTCGTGAACCGGCTGTGGCACTACACATTCGGCAACGGCATCGTGGATACGCCCAGCGACTTCGGCGCAAACGGCAGCCGCCCGACGCATCCCGAATTGCTCAACTGGCTCGCCGATGAATTTGTGAAGGGCGGCTGGTCCATCAAGCACATCCAGCGGCTCATCCTGATGTCCGCGACATTCCGGCAATCCTCCGCTCCGCGCGCGGATGCCGCGGCTCTGGATGCCGATGGCCGCCTGCTGTGGCGCTATACGCCGCGCCGGCTGGAAGCGGAGGCCATTCGCGACAGCATGCTCGCCGTATCAGGCGCGCTCGATTTGAAAATGGGCGGCCCCGGTTTCTACCTCATGGATGTCGTGACGGAGAACGTGATGCATTACTTCCCGAAGGAAAAATACACGCCCGCCGAATACCGCCGCATGGTGTATCTCTTCCGCATTCGCGCCGCGCAGGACGGCGTGTTCGGCTCGTTCGACTGCCCGGATGGAGGCTCCGTGATGGCGAAGCGCAGCCGCTCGAACACGCCGCTCCAAGCGCTGAATCTTTTCAACAGCAGCTTCATCACGCAGCAGTCCGACCTCCTCGCGAAGCGCCTGCGCACCGAGGCCGGCGAAGCGCCCGATGCGCAGGCTGCGCTCGCATTCCGGCTCTTCTACGCGCGCCCGCCGGATGCCTACGAGCAGCGCAACTCCGCGGAAATGATCCGCGCCCACGGCCTCCAGTCCTTCGCCCGCGCGCTCTACAACACGAGCGAGTTTCTCTTCGTCTTCTGAAGGATGGGAAACGAAGCGAGACTTGCTAGCCTTACTTCTCCGCCTTACTTTTAGCATCATGACCGCCACCATTACCGCCAAAGGTCAGATCACCATTCCGCTGCGGCTCCGGCAGCGGCTGCACCTGAATGTAGGGGACCAGATTGAATTCGATGAAACCGCGCCAGTGCTCACGGCCCGTCGCGTGGTGAATCGCAACGAGTGGGAGAAGGCATTCGGCGAATGGAAGAACGCCGCAGGGAAATCTTTGAAAGGCCATCCTTGGGAGAAGCAGCCCTCGTCCGCCATCGTGGACGACCTGCGCGGAGGGAAAGCCGAACCGCAACGAAAGCAACGCGGTAAATGATCACCGCGCTGGATTCGTCGGTGCTGTGGGCAATCATCCGTCGCGAACCGGATCACGAGCGATGGATGGCGATCCTCATCGAGGCTGCATCGGAAGGGTCGCTCGTCATCAGCCCGGTGGCGTTTGCAGAACTCGCGCCGTCCACTTCGGACGCAGGCGAGTTGGTTGATTTTCTGGCGAGGCTCGCCATCGCTTACGAACCGATTTCACCTGCGGCGGCGTATCTCGCGGGGCAGACATTCAAGCGATACCGCAAGGCGGGCGGCCCGAGGGAGCATCTCGTGCCGGATTTCATCATCGCAGCCCACGCGCAGACCCACGCCAACCGTCTCGCCGCGATCGATCGCGGGTATCTCAGACGATGGTTTCCGAGCCTCCGGCTTCTGCAGCTTTCGTCAAAAGGTTCTTAACTCAGATGCATCCCTTCCTCAATCGCCGCAATTTCCTCGCGCATACCGCCACCGGGCTCGGCGGCATCGCGCTCGCGCATCTGCTCGGCCAGGAGCGCGCTCTTGGTGCATCCGGACCGATTCGCCCGCAGATCAATCCAGCCAATCCGAATGCCCCACGACCGACGCACTTCCCGGCGCGGGCGAAGCGCGTGCTCATGATTTTCTGCTCGGGCGCGGTGAGCCAGGTGGACACGTTTGACTACAAGCCCGAGCTCATCAAACGCCACGGCCAGCCGATGCCCGGTGCCGAGGGGTTGGTCACCTTCCAAGGCGCGCAGGGGAACCTGAACAAGAGCCCGTGGGAATTCCGTCCGCGCGGGCAGAGCGGCAAGATGGTCTCCGATCTCGTGCCGCATCTCGGGGCGCTCGCCGACGAGATGTGCTTCATCCATTCGCTCACGGGAAAAACGAACACGCACGGCCCCGGCGAAAACTTCATGGCGACGGGCTTCACGCTCGACGGCTTCCCGAGCATGGGCGCGTGGACCACCTACGCGCTCGGCAGCGAAAACGACACGCTCCCCGCCTACGTGGCCATCCCCGACCCGCGCGGCGCGCCGCAATCCGCCGGCAATTTCTGGGGGCCAGGCTTCCTGCCCGCGGCGTTCCAAGGCACCGACTTCAACGCCACGCAGCCGCTGCGCAACCTCTCGCGTCCGTCCGAATTTTCACCCGCGACCGATCGCGCCACGCGCGAATTCATCGCCACGCTGAACCGGCATCACCTCGAGCGCTTCCCCGGCGACTCGGAGCTCGCCGCGCGCATTTCCAGCTACGAACTCGCCGCGCGCATGCAGCTCTCGGTCCCGGAAGTCGCCGACATTTCCTCGGAGCCCGCGCACATTTTGAAAATGTATGGCGCGGATCAGTCAGGCGATCCCGTGAAGGACCTCAAGGCCGCCTACGCGCGCAACTGCATCCTCGCGCGGCGGCTCGTGGAAAAGGGCGTGCGCTTCGTGCAACTCTTCAACGGCGCGTATCAGACCGGCGGCGAAGGCGTGAGCAATTGGGACGGCCACAAGTCGCTCCAGCCGCAATACGTGAAGCACGGCGAAGTCATGGACCAGCCCACCGCCGCGCTCCTCGCCGACCTCAAGCAGCGCGGCCTGCTCGCGGACACGCTCGTCGTATGGTGCACGGAATTCGGCCGCATGCCCACCTTCCAAAAAGGCGCGAGCGGCCGCGACCACAACCCGAACGGCTTCACCGCATGGCTCGCCGGCGCGGGCGTGAAAAAGGGATTCAGCTTCGGCGCGACGGATGAATTCGGCTACAAGGCCGTCGAAAACGTGGCCACCGTCTATGACATCCACGCCACGATCCTCGATATCCTCGGCCTCAACCATGAGCGCCTGTCCTTCTATCACAACGGCATCGAGCGCCGGCTCACCGATGTTCATGGGCATGTGATCAAGGAGATGCTCGCGTGAGCAGGTGCGCGTTTCGAAAATGAGCGGGATTGACGCGATGGCTGCAAAGGCGGCGAAGTATTCCGCCACGCATGCACATCCACGCGTATTCAATTTATGACCTCGAAGAAACCACTCGTCGGAATCATTGACTGGGCGAAGTCGCCGCTGGGCGATCCCGAATCGGCTGCGGAGCGCGCGGTGATCGGTGACGCTGCGGAAGTGCGGCGGTTCCTGTGTTCGAGCGATGCGGATTTTTCGGACGAGATCTGCGGTGCGGATGCGTTGATCGTGTGGCACAACACGCCGATCACCGCCGCGGGCATCGCGCGGCTGCGGAATTGCCGCGCGCTCATCCGCAACGGCGTGGGCTTTGATTCCGTGGACATCGCCGCTGCGCGCGAGCGGGGCATCGCAGTTTGCAATGTGCCGGACTACGGCACCGAGGAAGTCGCGGATCACGCCATCGCGCTCACGATGGCGCTGTGCCGTCAGCTTTTTCCGCTGGACCAGGAGGCGAAAGCGCTTGGCTGGATCATCCGCGTGGAGCCGAACCGTCCCCGTTCTGACCGCTTCCGGTGCGGCGGGCGTGAAAGCAATTTCCTGCAGGCAGGAGTTCAAGATTGTCGTTTTCCGCGTTGTTCGTGTCAGTAAATCGTCACATGTCTGCCATCCCGAATTTACCTCAGGCGGGGATTTTCCCAGCGCTCGGAACCGCGCTCGCGCTCGGCTTGCTGGTCGGCATCGAACGCGAGTGGGCGAATGATCGCGTCGCGGGCATCCGAACTTTCGCCTTGGTCACACTTTCCGGCGCCCTCTCGGCTCTGGTTGCGGGCGCTTTTGGCGGGCTGGTGATTGCCGGGGCTCTCATTTGTCTCACGGTGATGATTGTGATCGGAAACCTCCCGTCGCTGCGGTCGAAGGAGACCGCCTCGGGATTGACGACAGAGTTCGCGATTCTGGCGATGTTTCTCACAGGAATGCTGCCAGTCATGGGGCATACGGCGATCGCGATCGTGGTAGCCGGTGCGGTGATGGTGCTGCTTCAATGGAAGAAATCGCTCCACAACCTCGTGCACCGGATCGGCGAGGATGAATTGCGCGCAATCGCACGTTTGGTCTTGCTTGGATTGGTGATTCTCCCCGTCCTTCCAAACAAGGCCTTCGGGTATTTCGGAGTCTTCAATCCATTCAAGATCTGGCTGATGGTGGTGCTGATTGTCGGCATCAGCCTCGCGGCGTATCTGGTCGCAAAAGTGATCGGCCCGAATCGCGGGATGCTGGCGTCGGGGCTGCTCGGTGGTTTGATTTCCAGCACGGCGACGACGGCAAGTCTCGCGCGTCAAACGGTGCGGTCGCAGGCTTCCGTGAAATTGCTCGGACTGGTGATCATGATTTCCTCCACCGTCGTCTTTCTCCGCGTCATCATCGAGATACTCGCTGTCGCGCCAAAAGCCGGAAGCGTCATGGTCCCCCCGCTCGCTGCGATGATGGTATGGATGGCGTTTGTGACATTTTGCTGCTGGTTCCTTGCGAGAAATCAATTGGATCACAAAGGCGCGGAGCAGCCGCCATCCGAGATCAAAGGCGCCATCGTTTTTGGACTTCTCTACGCGCTCGTGCTGCTAGCCGTGGCCGTTGCCAAACAGCACTTTGGCGCGACGGGACTTTACACCGTCGCCGCGATTTCCGGGCTGACGGACATGGACGCCATCACCCTGTCCACCGCGAGCCTCGTGGAAGCGTCGCACCTCGACGCTACGACCGGCTGGCGAATTGTGCTTATCGCCGGAGTATCGAACCTTGCATTCAAAGGAATTCTCGCCGCGACACTCGGCAGCCGGAAACTCGGCGGACTCATTGCAATGGGCTTCGGTGTATCGGTCGCCGGAGCCGCCGCGATCGCGTGGCTTTGGCCGGCGGGGTAGCTGGCTGCTAAATTGCTTCCGCGCCCGCCGCACGGGAAGCGGTCAGAACGGGGAACCCCACCCTCACTCCCCACGCCCGTCCGCATTCTGAGTGTCCACTGAGCACCCGCGCTTGAACGCGAGGCCCGCACGCGGCACGCCCACCGCCGATGCGTTTCCTCTGCTTTCTCATCCTCGCGCTCCTGCTGCCGCTGGCCGCGCACGCCGCGCCGAACCCCGTTGCGTCCCCGCACGCCACGCAACAGCATCGCCGGGCCATGCTGCCCACGTACACAGTTCAACCGCACCACGCCGGCGGCTACGCGCTCGCCGGGCCGCTCCTGCCGCACGCGCTCCGTTTCTTGGATGATGCCCACGCCGCGGACTACGCGCACCACCTGTGCCGCGAGACTGGTGGGCGCGTGGTGATTCTCGATGCACACGGGCGCTGGCAGTTCACAGAGCACGCGCAGTCGGAGGACACCGGGCGACGGATCTCGATCGAGTATCGGACGGGCGGTAATAGATGCGTCACGCGACGCGGCACTGGCGGCGTTGCCCGCTGCTCCTTTCCATCTCTATTTCAACAGCCCGCTATCCGCCAGCCAGTCGGCGAGGCGTTGCGTCCACGATTGGATCGAGGCGAGCTTGGAACGGACGCCCATGGTGAAACCGTGGCCACCCTTCGCGTAAAGATGGCATTCCACGGGGCGCTTAGCTTGCTCGTATTTGGCAACCTGGTCGAGCACAGCGCCGACGTGGCTTTGGTCGTCATTGGCGACAAGGAAAAAGGCGGGGGGGGCGTCGGCGGGAATCGGGCCGGCAGGAATGCCAAGCGGGCCGGGGTAAACGGAGATTTGGAAATCGCAGCGGCAATTCATGCGGTCGATCGGGTCGGCGGCCTGCGGGTCGCCTGCGGAGGGGCTGTAAACGAGCATGGCGACGGTTTCACCACCTGCGGAGAACCCCATCGCCCCGATGCGCTTCGGGTCGAGGTTCCACTCCGCGGCGCGGCTGCGGATGAGCCGCATGGCGCGCTGGATGTCCTGGCGCGGATGGATGTCGAGGGAGTAAGGCGAATTCGCCTCCCGGGGGAGCCGATGCTTGAGGACGAATGCTGTGATGCCGAGATCGTTCATGAACTTGGCCGGCTCCGAGCCTTCGCCGATGAAGCCTAGCTGCCGATGCCCGCCGCCGGGGACGATGATCACGGCGGCGCCGTTGGCCTTGTCTTTGGGCGCGGGGAAGACGGTGATCGAGGGATTGTGGACATTCGAGACCGAACCGCCCTTGACGACTTCCGGTTCATCCTTGCGCGATTCAAACCCGGGCGCCCCTTTTTCCCAGAGATGAATGATCAGCGGCTCATCCGCGCGTGCGGCGAAAATGCTGACGAAACCGAGGGCGAGAAGGAGGGGGACGAATCGATGGAGTTTCATGGCGGCAAAAGGGCGAATTACGGTTCACCTCGTTCGGAGTCAACGATTGACGCTGGAAGCACGCGGACCCGTGCAAGCGCAGCCCTGCGCTCGCGTTCTACCTGCGGCTGCGACGATTCCGGGGCGTTGTGATGAAACGCACGGATGCGGATTTGCCCGGTGCAATTGCGGTCGCTGTTGACAGTCTTGCCGTCGAGCGCGGGCACGGCAGGGAGGAGCTGCGGTGCGACCTACTGTTCGCAGCGCTCGGTGCTCCCTCGTACCTCTCGCGCCCCGACGCCTATCCCCGTTCTGACGGTTTCCGGTGCGGCGGGCGCGAAAGCGATTTCCTTGCAGTCGGGCTTCGCTCCGGAATTGCCTGTTGGGCAGTTCGGCGGGAATTTCGTGGTCGAAGCTTACGCTCAGGCGTCATTGGAGATGTTCACACTTTCGACTGGATGGGCGCCTCCCGAGATCGAATGCCAGGAGTCCGGTCCCGATGAGCGGGGGCGGAGCTGGATGCCGGCAGCTTCGTTCTGGGGGGAGTTCTTCAATTCTTGACCTCGACTTTCCTGACGAGCACCGTGCCGACAAACGTCCTCTCGTGGAGCAAACTGTTTCAGCGGAGTGACGGCTCACGTCCACATCGATTCCACCACAATAATGAAAGCCGACATGAAATGGTCACGTAATGCTCTGGCGGTCCTGTTGTTCACTGCCGTGGCATTCGCAAGGGAAGGAGGGGTATTGTCGGCTGCGAAAGAGACGGAAATCAACCGCCAGATGGCGGACGCTGGCAACGCGGCGACTGTTGGTATCTATTGCAAGCGGGGCAAACACGAAACCTACTTCGGAACGGGCGCGGTAATAAGCGCCGACGGGCATATTGTGACTTCCACAACCGTGGTGCCGGAAGGGGCGACCGAGATCAAAGTCTATTTCACCAATCACCACCGGCGCGCCGCGGCCCTCGTGGAGGTCAATAAGGAACTGGAGACCAGCCTGTTGAAGGTCGATGCGACCGGGCTGCCTTGCCTGGCCCTGGCAACCACGCTACCCAAGGTGGGCGAACAGGCTTACACCCTTGGCAATGCCAACAATATGATCCTGCTGGGAGAGCAGGCCTCCTTCAGCGCCGGCATTGTCAGCGGCCTTTACGCGGTAAAAAGCGCGGACACGCAGAGCAGCTATGCCGGACTTGCAATAGAGACGGACGCCGCGATCAATCCAGGCCAGGACGGCGGGCCGCTGCTCAACAACGCCGGACAGTTGGCGGGCATCATCTCCTTGAGCTACTCGAAGGCCCGGTGGCAGGGTTTGGCGATTCCGATGATCAAGGTGATCGATGGCTTGCGGGCATTGAAGGAGAAACGCGTGTCCTTCTCGACCAAACCGATGCTCACGCCACCGGACGAGGACACGGCAACCAGCACCCGTCTCGCCCGCGCCGCGAGGAAAATAGGCCAGTCTGTCGTGTCTCTCCAGATTGTCCGCCAGTATCCGGCGGAAGACCTGCCCATAATCAGCGCCGTGAAGCTGTTGGAGGAGGTCAGGAATTTCGACGAGCTTCCTCCGGAGCAGCAGGTGAGGCTGAACGCCGAATTTGGCATTGCCGAACATATATTTACCGCCAACCGCCAGTTTCGCCGGCCGGAAGCACCGGTGACGGGCCTGCTGATCTCCGCCGACGGCTTCGTCCTGACCAGTCGCTTCAATCTGATGGATGATGTTGCTTTCCTGCACGGCGCGGGAGTGCGGAAAATCGAGTATAAGACCGGCAGGTTGCAGGAGGTCATCCAGGACAGCCGATCTGGAACGCGGCAGACTGTAAACCCGGTGAAGTCTGTCGAGGTGACGCTGGCCGACGGACGCAGGCTTCCGGCCAGGATCGTCGCCCATCATCTGCCACTGGAGATCACCCTGCTCAAGATCGAGGGAGAGGCCCTGCCTTTTTTCAATCTCCAGGAGAATGCCACCTCGCCCAAGATCGGCGAGCCTGTCGGTGTTCTTGGCGTGGTGGCTGGTGAAGTGCCTTTCACCCTCAATGCCGGCATTGTCAGCGCGGAAACCCGTTCGCGCGGAAACCAGTTCCAGTTCGATGCCCTGATCAACTATGGCAACTCCGGCGGGCCGGTGATTACGACAGACGGCAAGATTTGCGGCGTCGCCATTCAGGCGATGTCTCCCGGACCTGAAATGGGCCGGTTGCTGAGTGACCAGGAGTTGGGACGGTGGGGGGTGACCCTGAATGGAGGGCTCGGTTTCGGCGCCAGGATCGACCGCATCCTGGAAGTGCTGCCTGCTTTGCAACAGGGCAAGGATGTGAAGAATACCAAGGAGCCAATCCTCGGGGTCTCACCCAATCCTGCCGATCTTAACTCCGACAAGGTATTGATCGGCGACATTGGCAGCAAGACTCCCGCCGAGCGCGCCGGCTTCCGACGCGGCGATCAGATTCTGGCAATCAACGGCCAGAATCTCAATTCATGGAAGCAGTTGTTTGAGATACTGGGTGCCCACCTTCCAGGTGATGAAGTAACGGTGAAGCTCCGGCGGAAGGGGGGTCTTCGATATTTACAGATCAACGACCGGCGGATTGAGAATAACGATCAGTTCCAATCGCTCTTGAAAGACCTGAAAAGCGGCCAGGAACTGAACGCCAGCTTTGTGAGCAGCGGAGGTGACGATTTTGATGTCAAAGTTAAACTTGAGGAACCCCGCCAATGAAAATGCCCTATCTTGCCGCCGCGCTCGCCCTGGCGCTCTCTCCGATTCTGGCCGGAGAAGAACCCAGCTTAAAGGACTCGGTGGGCGGCGTGGCAAGCAAAGTCCTGCCGGCTTTTGTGTTCGTCACGACTGCCGGCAGCACTGCCAGTGGGGCCATCATCTCGGCCGACGGCTTTTTGATTACCAACCAGCACGTGATGGGGGACAAGAACGAGGCCCTCGTTCGCCTGGGCTCCGGCGAGTCATACCGTGCGAAACTAATCGGTCGTGATCGTCAGGGGGACCTGGCGCTGCTCAAGATCGACGCTCCCAAGCCGCTGCCTTTCCTGAATCTCGGCGATTCCGATCAGTTACGCGTGGGAGACTTCTGCGTAGCCATCGGAAATCCTCTGGCGCTCGGGGCCGTGGACCAGACGGTTACGGTGACCCTTGGCGTTGTCAGCGGTCTGCATCAGTTCCGGGGCAACGGCATCTACAACGATACCATTGTTACCGACGCTGCCATCAATCCCGGAAACTCCGGCGGCCCCCTCTTGAATCTCTCAGGCGAACTGATCGGGATCAACAGCTTGGGGGAAACACGGCTGGGCCTGCGCTCCAACAGCGGCCTAGCCTTCGCCATTCCTTCCAATCAGGTCAAACTCTGGATTCCACTTCTCAAGGAGGCCAAGGGTGGCGACGTTTACCATGCGCGCCTGCTCGGTCTCAACTTTGAAACCGACCAGGAGAAATTGCCAGAGGCCGGGGCATTGATCAAACTGGTCGATGCGGACAGTGATGCTGCGCGTGCCGGCTTCCAGAACGGCGACCTGATCATCACCTTTGGGGACCTGCCGGTATGGAACGTCAACCGGTTCTTCGGCATCCTCGGAATCTTCCCTCCCGGCACGGAACTGACCGCAAAGGTCGGGCGCCAGGGCAAGACCGAAACAATCTGCCTCAAGCTCGATGAACGCCGGCCCGCGCGTCTAGGTTTCAAACTTTCCGCACCTGCCGCCGCCGACCAATATGTTCGTCTCTCGGATGTGGATCCCGCCTCCAAGGCGGGCAAGGCCGGCCTGAGGAACGGGGACGAGATGCTTGAGATTGACAAGATGCCATTGACCGGGGCGGCCCAATTTACCCATGGCTATCTTACCCAGAGGTGGCTGCCCAACCTCATTGCCGGGATGCGGATCTGGCTTAAAGTGCGGCGCTTCGAAGACGGCAAGTTTGTGGAGCGGGAGGTCAAGTATATCACCGACTGAGAAACAAGAACGGGTGCCAGATCAATACTTGGCAGGGCAGGGGTGGATGATGATCAAAGGCCATGATCCAACCTGAGAAATTGTTCGCAACCACATCTTTGCCCGCAGCGACATTGTCATCGCGCTGTGCCCTCTTGGACATCGCTGGCGATTCCAACCTTCTTTCGCGCCCGGACGCCGGTCCGCGTACTGGCCCCATTCAATACGGCGGGCCTAAAAGCAGAGTTGTGGCGGTGATGGGTCGCTTTGTTTTCGCGCTGCTGGCTGTTTGGATTGGCGCGGATTCGGTGTGGGCCGACGTGACGCTGGCGAAGATCTTCTGCGATCACGCCGTCTTGCAGCGCGACCTGCCCGTGCCGGTATGGGGGACGGCGGAGCCGGGTGAGCAGGTGACGGTCAAGGTGGGGAGGGCCCAGGCGTCGGCCCCTGCCGATGCGCAGGGCAAGTGGATGGTCAGGTTGCCGGCCATGAAGATGAACACCGCCGGGCAGGAGATGGTCGTTGCCGGCAAGAACACGGTCACTGTCAAGGACGTGCTCATTGGCGACGTCTGGATCTGTGGAGGACAGTCGAACATGGGGCTCCCGTTGAGCTCGTGCGACGCCAAGGACGATATCGCCAGCGCCGACTTCCCCACGTTGCGCGTCCTGCGGAGGCGCTGTTGATGGGCAGTGCGAATGAGGTAACGAAGGCGGTGGCGATGAGGATTAGTTTTTCATGGTTTGATTTTTGGGTTGTTGGTTGGTTTGCGAAAGCGGTTTTCCGCTCCTACAGGAATAGAATCGCCGCCGGGGTCCTGCCCGGTCGTACAAATAGTTTTCTACATTCACCCCGCGCATGCGTCCGTGGGATCGCGCAGGACGTTCGCGGGATCGAGGGAGCCTGCCGCAAGGCGCGTGCTACCCGACGTAACGCGACAATCCTGTCCGCGTCCCCATTTCGCTGGCAGGATTGCCCGCGTTACTCCGCCCGGCCTCAGTCCTTCAAGGCACTTTCGCGGCGCAGGCTTTGCGCAACTGTGCGGCCTGCTCCTGGATCGCTTCCTTCTCCTCAGCGGTGAGGCGCTTCAGGTTGCGCACTTGCATCACGATGCGCGGGTTTTTCGCGAGGGACGGCTCGTGTTGCATGAGGAAATCCCAGTAGAGCGTGGTGAACGGACACGCGCGCGGGCCGGTGCGCTCGGCGGGATCGAAGCGGCAGCCGGTGCAGTAGTTCGACATGCGCTGAATGTATTTGCCGGTCGCGATGTAGGGCTTCGACGCCATCACGCCGCCGTCGGCATATTGCGACATGCCGAGGGTGTTGGGCAACTCGACCCATTCGACGGCATCCACATACACGGCGAGATACCACTCGTGGATTTCACGCGGGCGCACGCCGAGCAGCAGCGAAAAAAGGCCGGTGACCATGAGCCGCTGGATGTGATGTGCGTAGCCGTGGTCGAGCGTCTGGCGGAGCGCGTGGCGCAGGCAGTTCATTTCCGTTTCACCGGTCCAGTAAAATGGCGGCAGCGGCTGGTCGGCGCCGAGTGCATTGCGT
>Ga0315909_10000437_pt1 | contig 56088 bp, 71 predicted proteins | sample LakEriMetagenome_11_FD_203527 | JGI IMG/M metagenome (GOLD analysis project Ga0315909, IMG submission 203527) | Freshwater fungal communities from buoy surface, Lake Erie, Ohio, United States - Buoy 2 MA125 | ecosystem: Environmental > Aquatic > Freshwater > Lake | place: USA: Lake Erie, Ohio... | reverse complement strand
GTGAGGATACCCACCCCGGCACTGGTACTCCCGGCACTGGTACTCCCGGCACTGGTACTCCCGGCACTGGTACTCCCGGCACTGGTACTCCCGGCACTGGTACTCCCGGCGGTAGCACCCCCGGCGGTAGCACCCCCGGCGGTAGCACTCCCGGCGGTAGCACTCCCGGCGGAAACACGGGCGGTGGCCGCACAGGTGGTGGAGATACCCCTTCCGGTGGCGGAGCAGGCATTTTCGTTGGCACCCGTACCGACGCAAATGGCCAGCAGCTGCGTGGCCCGGGCAACATCTTTGGCGGTGGTAGCCCCAATGAAGGCAACACCACTCCCGGGGGATCTGTCTTTACGGGTGGAGGATCCACTGGTACTGGCACTGGGTCCGCTGGGACCGGCACCGGGGGGGCTGGTAGCGGCGGCGGTGGCGGCGGGGGCGGTGGTGCTGGCGGTGGCGGCGGGGGCGGTGGTGCTGGCGGTGGCGGTGGTGGGGGAGGTACCGATAGCGGATCCACTGGCGGCGGCAGCAGTATCTTCACTGGCGGCGGTGGCGGTGGCGGCGGATCTTCAACAACTACTGGTATGCCTACTATTCCCGGGACTACGTTCGTTCTTCCTACGGCGAACAACTTAATCGTACGTGATTTCCTGAAGGAGGGGGAGACCTCGTCGGGGGCTCTGAAGCAGCTGCAAGAGCCCATCCTGAAGATGTACACGGACCTGTACAACGCCTTCGCTCCGGCGGAGTTGATGGGTCCGGCGGGTACGGGCTACGCCGCCACCGCGACCGATCGCCTGCAGGCTGACCTAGCTGCGCTGCGTGCGGCTGAGCAAGGTGAACTTTCCGCTGAAGACGTGCGTGCGGCTCAGCAGGCGGCCCGGGAGGCGTACGCCGCTCGTGGTCAAGCGTTCGCCCCCGGTGCGGTTGGTGCTGAGATCCTTGGTCGCGATAGCCTCCGCCGTCAGCGTGAGCAGGAGGCGCGCAACACGTACCAGCAGTCGATGCAGAACGTGGCTAACGCGGTTCAGCTGAAGACCGGCAACCTCTTCCAGCCCATCGCCAGTTTGATCTCGGGCACGTTCAACCCCTACAGCTCGTACAGCAACGCGGTCTACGACTACAACGTCAACGCGTACAACGAGTATCAAGCTGCGAAGGAGAACCTTGCGGCCTACAAGGAGGCTGCGTCCAAAGGACAGGAAGCTCAGTTCTTGCAAACCTTCGCGGGGTTCCTCACGAAGAACGGCATTCAAAGCACCGCGAAGGGGATCAAGGACATCTTCGATCTTCTCGGTGGCGACACTTAACCCTTACTCACCATGGCCTTTGTCGCACCCAACCGGGAAGCCGGTCGTATCCTTTACCAAGGCACGATGGATCGTGCCCGCGGCATCGCGGGTGCGGTCAATCAGTTCATCGACGAGGGATATCGTCGGCAGGAAGAGGAGAAGGACTTCGGCACCAAGCTCAAGGTCACCGAGGCCGCGATCAACACGTTCATCAAGCCGAAGGCCGCGGAGTTCGGGCTCACCCCCGCGGACGTCGAGGCGTTCATGAAGCGCAGCAACGACGAGAGCACCAAGCAGTATGCCAATCGTCTGGGCGGCTTCCTCGAACAGACCATCACCACCGGCAAGATGAACCGGGAGATGGAGCAGGCCAAGGCTCAGCGGGGCTACACCGACGCCCTCCGTGAACAGGCTGTGGCGGCCAAGGCTGCGTCCGATGCGGCGACGCTGGACCGACAGAAGCAGACCCAGATGTTCGACCGCATGCGGGGGGTGACCAAGGAGTACCGCGACCTGCTGACGATGGATCGTGAGGGCGCGCCGATGACCATCGAGCAGGCGGATCGGTACAAGCAGCTCAAAAATAACCAGCTCATCCAGTCCGTAGCACAGGGCGAAGAGCTTGGCTTGGGTGCGGAAGAGTCCATTAAGCTGTTCCAGAATCAGGACGTCATAACCCAGCGTGGGGAGATCGAACGTCTGAAGCGGTTGGCCGATGACGCCGAGCGGGCGCGGCGAAATGCCGAGGCAGAGGCCAAGCGGGCTGCAGGTTCTAAGCCTGCGTACGGAGCCAAGAAGACCTACCGGATCAACGACCGAACGGTCACCGCCACATGGGACGGTGAGGACTGGGTTGACGACCAGACCGGCATGCCGATCAACCTGCGAGCAACGACCGATCAGTATGGTCGCCTGATGTACTCCAACGTCCCCAACCCCGCTTTGTTCGGGACGGTTCCCGGGTTGAACACCGCGATGGGTGCTGGCGGCGGTGGCGGGGATATGCCCGGCGCTGGCGGCATGCCCAGTTTCGGCGGTATGCCCTCTGCTGGTGGTACGCCCGCCGCTGGTGCTCCCCCGCCGCCGGCGGCCACCAAGACCTTCAAGACCGAACAAGAGGCCGAGGCAGCTTATCGTGCCGGTAAGATCAAGGCAGGAGACCTGATAACTGTTGGTGGACTACAAGGCTTTTGGCAGCGTCGGTCCCCTCAGTAACAGCTCATCATGGCTTACACCCAAGAAGAGCTGAAGGCTATGGAGGGCGTGCCTTTGCCCCCCGTAGGTGGCCCCCTGTTCGTCCCTCCGGGATCCAGAGACCCTCTTCAAGCCTACACCGAGGAAGAGCTAAGCATGCTGGAGGGTGTCCCGCCCCCGGAAGTTGGGCCGGACGAGGAGCCCTCCGACACGCAGTTCGTACCCCTCCCCAAAGGTGGGTTTGTGGGCAAGGACTACATGTTCGTCCCGATCAAGCCGCCGACCATGGTCGAGAAGGCTGGTCTTGCCATTGGTGCGGTGGTGCCTGACGCGGTTGAGAAGTTCATGGGGCTGGGCGCGGAGAAGGTCGTGGATGTCGTCTCGCCTGTCGTCGCGCCGGCATGGGACTGGGCCAACGCGCCGGTTGGCTTTGTAACCAAGATACGGGAAGAGGCGGACAAGGCGCTGATGGAAGCGCCCCCGGGTACTGGAACTGCCAATCTCGCGGCGGTTGATCTGTTCGCCAAGTCCGTCTTGGAGCAGATGGCTAATCCCATCAACATCGCCGGCTTCGGCCTCTCCGGTGCTGCTGCCAAAGCTACTACGTTGGCGCAGGCGGGTAAGGTGTCCTCTGGTACCGCCCGAACCATCCACGGGGTGGGTGCTGCAGTTAATGCCGCCGGTACGGCTCCAGCCATTCAGGCCACCAATGAAGCCATAGCGGCGGCCATTGAGAACCCGACGCCCGGCACGGTGGGTGCGGCGGTAGGTGCTGGCCTGCTGACGGCGTTGGGCACGGCGGCGACTGCCCTCGACGTCAAGGGGGCGGCGACCCCGATCAAGTCTCGGGTCGCTCGGACAACGGTGGTGTCCGATGCGGACTGGAATCAGATCAAAGATAATGTCCGGTCAGTCATGTCGGAGGCCGAGACCACGGGGATGGCGCAAACCCTCAGCGAGATGGAGCTGGGGGTTCGCCGGCCTTTGGAGTTGCCGGGAGCCGTTGCGGAAGCGCCGGCGCCTCGCGCCCCGTTGCCGCTGCCCGAAGCGCCGGTTCAGCCAAAAGGCGCGGCCGTGGAAATGCCGGTGCCCCGCGCCCCGTTGCCGCTGCCCGAAGCGCCGGTTCTCCCGGAGGGTACGATTCGTACCGACATTCCTTCTGGCGAGACCATCCCCCTTCGCGCTCCGGAACTACCCATCGAAGCCGAGCGGCGCATGGCCAAAGCCGGCGAGTTCAACGCTCGGGTCAAGCGTATCACCAACACATTCCTAGAAGACGGCATCCAGCTGAAGCGTTGGCATGCCGTCGAGTTGGCCAAGGTGACGGACCCGAGGGAGTACTCGCTGTACCGTCAGACCCTGCTGGACATCCACACCCCCCGTGACCCGGGAGCGCCAGCAGCGCCGCGTCAAGGGCTGCTGAAGGGGTTCGGCGAACTGACCCCGGAGATGGTGGGCATTCAGCCGGCACCGGAAGCGGCGCCCGTTGCGCCGTCTAAGCCCAAGCGCCGTACACTCCGTGCCCCTAAGCCGGAGCCGACCATCTACGACTCCGGTCTGGTAGATGGTCAGGATAACCCCATCCTCGTTAACAACGAGGGCATACCGGTTAAGTTGCCCAAGCGGAAGCGCACGGCGGTGGAGAACGAGGTCCACCAGAAGCAGTTGGCCGATGACGTGCAGCGGGAGAAGGACATCGCTGCCGCAGAGAAGACCGACCAGATCAAGCCGGACGAGGCGGTGATAGTCAGCAGCCCGGAACTTCCGGCGCCGATTCCGGCTAAGTTCGTACGCAAGACGCGCAACGGTAAGTCCGCGGTCGCCACGCAGGTGGGTACGGTGGAGGTGCCTAACACCACCATCGTCACGGAAGCGGAAGCAGCGGCCAAGGCCAATCCCCAGAAGCCCATCATCACCAAGGTCAAGGACTCGACCATTGGTGGGTGGGATGTGCAGATTGGGCCGAACCAATACCGCATCTTCCGGGATCCGGAAGATCGTTGGTGGTATCTGGACGCCGTGGGGCATCATTCTCGGCGGGTGCTGTCTACGGAGACCAAGGCCGCGGCGATTGAAAACTTAGTCACCAATGAGCAGAACTGGATCGCCCTGATCAAGGCCGAGGAAGATACGATCAAACGGATTCGCCTGCAGTTGATCCGTAAGGTCGCTCAAGACCGAGGCATCATTCCCAAGACCACGGAAGCCAAGGCTCCGGAAATCCCGGCGAGTGTCGTTGCCGAAGTAACTCCGATGCCCGGTCTGGATACCGAGGCTTCGCTGATCGAAGTTGCGTTGTCGGCGGTCCCCTCCACGGCAAAACAGAGCAACATCCCCGGTCTGGCCAAACTGCACAAGGTTTCCCAGACCGACCCTTCAGCTGCCCGCCTGCTTAGCGACATCGCTGCCGATAGCATCACGTACCTCGTTCAAGACATACCGTCGGTAAAGCTGATTCATTATCCGGCGAAGGGGTTGTACGGTGGATCTCTGGAAGGTAGCATCCGGTTGTCCTTGTCCTTTAACGCCGCTGATCGGGATACCGTGATGTCGGCTTTGTCGAGGTTCGCCCAGAACTTCTTTCAGGAACAGATCCATGTCCGGGGTATGGCGGATGCTGGCACCAAGCCGGGCCACAAGTACCCGGATGGATCTTCCAACACCGTGGTCTACAGTTGGAAGACCAAAGGCATGTCTCGCCCGGACATCGAGAAGCTCGCCAAGAAGTCCGGGCTTTCGGGGTTTACCGCCACGGAAAACGAACTCTTAGCCTACTACACCGATGATCCCAGCAACGCCAAAGCCATCGAGCGTTTCAAAGCCTCTGGAGCCAAAGTCTCGGAATCTCTTGGCCGAAGCGTTCCCCGAGTTGAGCGCCTCTGGATCTATGGGGAAGGAGGAATCCCTTACCCAAAGGTTACAGGTGAACTTCCCATTGCGGGCACCAAGTTCAACCACACGGCCCGGCGCATAGCGGCACGACTGGCCGCTCGCGAGGTCCAACCCGTACCACAGGCCGCCAAACTCACGGCGCCCCAGACCAAGCTCCAGACCAAGATCGCGGACGCGTATGGTCGCATGCGCATGAATGCGCTCAAGGATGACTGGAAGGTTGACCGCAGTTACTCCGAGCTGGCGGATGAGCTGATGGAGCAGTACGAGGCTCTGCCGGTAAAGGTCGAGATCCTGTCCGGCAAGGGGGAGCCCTACAAGAACAGCATGGAGATGCGTTCCGACGTGCTCGGTAACAACCACCTGTTCATCTTCGGCACCGACGCGGATACCTTCGGACCCAAGGGCGTTGACTACACCGATCACCCGTTGCTGCAGGACTCCGGGCTGAAGGACATCAACGATAAGCCGCTTTTGTTTAACGATCTGCTCCGGGCGGTCCACGACTACTACGCCCACACCATGAGCCCGGTGCAGTTCGGCGTTCTGGGTGAAGAGGCTGCGTGGCGGAATCACATGGCCATGACCCGGTCGCCTTGGGCGCGGTGGGCGCTGTCGAGCGAGACGCGGGGCCAGAACAGCTACGTGAACTTCGGGCCGGACGGGGCTCGGAACCGAGCCAACCCCAAGGACACCAAGTTCGCGCCACAGAAGACCGACCTGCTTCCGATCGAGTACGCCAAGACGGGAGATCCACTGCTGGACAAGCAGATGGACGATATCGATAAGATGCCGAAGCCGGAGTATGTCCGGGAGAAGGGACGCCGCAGCATGAGCAAGGCTCGTCGTGGCGCCATCAACCTCCAACTGCTGCACCAGTTCGGGCAGACGGCGCTGGGCGGCGGGATCGGGTTTGTCTACGGGTACAACAAGGATCCGGACGCTTCGCTCGCGGACCGTGTGTCCTTGGGCATGCAGTTCGCGGTGTTTGGCATGGCTTTTGGCAACCCGTTCCTGCGGAACGCGGTGCTCAATGGCATCGTCAACGCCAAGCTCCCAGTCCGCCGGTTGGGGATGAGCAAGTACTTCGAGGTCTCCGACAACTGGATCGTCTTCCCGCAGTCGGTCATTGGTAAGGTGTACGACGCCATCAAGGGGCAGGCTCCGCTTGCCGAGTCGTACAAGGATGGGGCCATGCGGGCGTTGAAAGAGCTGGAGTTGATGCGGGGCAAGGTGGCCACGACCGACTGGCACGCGGCCATGGACTCTTTGGCCAACCGTGGCGACTTCGACCTGATCCTCGACGAGAAGCTCAGGGTTGCAGCCATGAAGGCGCGTCAGACCGTTGACGACTTCACTGAGCAACTTATCGCCGCCGGGTTGGTCGAGCCCGGTAGCGACCTTGAAGCCACGATGCTGCGGAATCAGGGCAAGTACCTGTACCGCACGTACGAGGTCTTCACTAACCCGGACTTCCAGTACGACCCGGTGCTGCGGGATCGGGCTGTGGCGGAGTACGTTAAACAACAGCAGCTGGATAAGAGCACCAAAACCCTAGACCAGTTGTGGCAGGAGGGCATCGAGCTGACCCTGTACCAGATCGCGAAAGCCAAGGGCACGACGGCGATGGCGCCCAACGCCCGTTCGTTTGCGACGGGTCAGGGCATTGCCCGTCCGGATGGCTCGGTGCTCAAGCCCCGTAAGGAGCTGTCGGATGCGTGGCGCGACATGCTGGGCGAGATTACCGACCCCGTGCGGGCTGGCATCCTCACGGTGGATCGCATGGGCAACTTGTTGGCGGCGGCAAAGACCCGGCAGAAGATGGCCGATATCGGGAAGCAGATTGGCATCTTCACTCCTAACTCCACTTCGACGCACACCGTACCGCTAACGACCCCGGATGGGCTCGGCATTTACCCGGGTCTCGATTCGGCGGCGCTAAGCGCCTATCCGGGCGTGACCCCGCGAGGGGCAGATCCGTTAGCCAAACTGTGGACTACGCCCGAGGCGGCGGACGGACTGCGCACGATGGCGGCGTATCAGAGCCACAGCGCCCTGTACCGAGCTGTTGCCACGATCACTGGCAATATGAAGTTGGCCAAGACCGTCTATCATCCGGTCACCTATGCGCCCAACTACCTGAGTTCGCTGACCCAACTGGTCGTGCAAGGCCATGCCTTGCGGGTGGTGATGAACCCGAAGATCCACCGGGACGCCATCAGCGTGGTTTTCAATACGCCGTTCCCTTCCAACGCCGCCAAGATCGAGCGCGACCTCCCGTTCCTGATCCGCGAGGGCATCCTACGTCAGGGCGTGAATACGCAGGATCTGTTGGAGACGGCTCGTGCTTCCGGCGCGACTTCGCTTGGCAATCGCATCGTGACATGGCTTCCACCGAAAGTGGGGAAGGTCGTCAAAGGCGTGGCCGAAGGTGCTTTGACGGTGTACGGCAAGTTGGAAGAGTTGCCTCGTGCGATTGGCTTCTACGCCGAAGTTGGCCGGTACTCCGAAGTTCTGTTCGGCAAGTCGATGGATAACCTCACCCCGCAAGAGGAGGCGGTGGTCTACAAAGAGGCAGCGGAAGTGACGAAGGACTTGTACCCCAACTCGCAAAACGTGCCGGAAGTGGTGAAGAAGTTCTCCACGCTAGGCGTTCTGGAGCCGTTCGTGGCCTTTAAGTACGAGACCTTCCGTACGTTCTACACGACCATGCGGAGGGCGACGACGGAGTTTCAAAAGGCCCAGCAGAGTGGGAATAAGCGATGGATCACGTCTGCGACCGTTCGACTCACCAGCCTGATCGGAGCCGCCTATGCGTTGTACGCCATGAACGAGGCGATGAACGAGGTCAAGGGCGTGTCCGGCGAACAGGACAAAGCTCTTCGCCGCCGACTGCCGGAGTGGGACCGCACGGGCCTGCTGATCGTCACGGACTTCGACAAGGATCAAGTCGCTTACGCCAACCAAAGCTACTTGTTCCCGCAGTCCACGCCGGTCGCAGCCATCAAGGCGGCGCTGGAAGGCAAGACTCCCGTCGATGCGGCATTCGCATTCATGGCGGAAACCGCCGGCTCCATGGTGTCCGACGGTGGGCTGTTCTTCAAGCCGGTGGCAGAAGCCCTGACTGGGGTTAATGCGTATGGTAGGGCACTCTATCCCAGAAAAGGTGGGGCGTTCGTAGACGTGTCTGGCATCGAGTCGGAACAGGTGCGGAACAGTGCTACCAGTGGGCAAAACTTTGTGCTCGGAGCCGCGCATGTCCTGAAGAGCTTGAACCCCGGTTTTATTACCGAAGGGATGAAGTGGTACAAGGCAGCACGGGAGGAGGTTGGACCGGACGGACAGCTCTATCAGATTGGGGATCTGACCAACCGGTTGGTGGGTGTGCGTGTCCAGCGCATCGACCTACCTCTGCAGTTCGAGCGTCAGGCTGGGGCGATATTCGCGGATCTCAACCGTCTCCAAAGCGATTTTGGCAAAGCTCGTAACGCAAAAGACGCCACGCCCGAGAGCATTGAGCGGGCATACCAGATGTCAGAACAGGGACGGAAGATCGTCTTCAAGGAATTGGTTCAGTACCTACGGGACGGGGAGGTGCTGCTACAGCCCAAGGAGAAGATCCTCGCCAACCTTCGCGAGTCGGGCATCTCGTCCGACTTCCTACTGGGAGCCCTCAACGGGGTGTACATTCCCGGAAAGAAGGAGAAGGCCATATCCGCCCGCACCACGTTCGAGGCGCTGATGAGCATGCCGCAGGCGGATCGGGATCGGACGTGGGCGCAGCTCATCGCCACGGATCCGACGACGGCCAAGTCGCTGATCCCCATGATGAAGGAGGCGGCGATGGGCCGCACGGAGGAGGAGCGCATGCTGCTCAGCGTCAACAGCAGCGATGGTTCCCGGGCGCGCATGATCGCCATGATCTCGCTGTCGCAGCCCGATCCCACCCTGCAGAACCTGAAGTACAAGGAGCTGGTAAGCCGGGGCATGGCGCGGGGCGAGACGTCGCAGTGGCTGTTCGGTGATCCGACCAAGGCCACCCGCATCTGGGCGGAGGCTAGGGCGTTGACCGCCAAGGGGCAGATGCCGGAGTACCTGCCGCTGCCGGAACCTAACTCCACCCCTCCGACCAACCCGGGTGCCAGCATGCGTCCCCCGGCCGTGTTCGTGCCGATCAATCCGCCGCCTCCGCCGCCCACCCCCGGCCAGAAGACTTCCTTCAAGGAGGGAAGGCTTTACAAGGATCCCACTACCGGAACCATCCGGATGTACCGTAACGGCCAATTCGTATGAAACCCAGATTTGATCCGGACAAGGCGGTGGAGGTCGAGGACGATATCCTCGACCGGTTCATGGAGCAGATGAACGCCCGCTCGCAGTCGAAACAGCTGCAGCAGGTGGCTGATTCCCTGCGCGTCCTGCTGGAGATGACCCGCAGCGACTCGGACAAACTGCTGGCCAAGTACAAGGACGAGTTCGACGAGCTGGTGAAGCGGCGCGACGCGCTGCTGGAGACGATGCTCGACGACGCGCTCAAGGAGTCGCTGGACAAGACCGAAACCAAGGTGGGGGCGATCGAGGCGTCGATCACCAAGTCGGTCAGCGGATCGTTTGACCGGATCATGAACCGCACCGACACCCTGTCCACCGCGGTGGGTCGGGTGGAGAAGCTGGTCAAGGACATGGCCTCCGCGCCGAAGGGGGTGGAGCCGGACAACGCCTCCATCCGTACGCTGCTGTCCGAGGTGGCGGCGCTGCGCGCCCAGATGGACGCCCCGCGTGAGGACAAGGTGTCGATCCTGATCGACATGGTGAAGTCAATGAAAGAAGCTGTTCCCCAGAAGAAGTCGTGGGCGTTCGCCATCGAGCGTGATGACTTCTCCCGGATCAAGAACGTGACCGCGACCAGCGCCTGACCATGGCCGACTCCACACTATCAAACCTGACGTCACTGACGTTGCCCTCGCAGGCAACGGATCTCCTGCTGGTGGGGCGCGGCACGGCCCGGCCCAACAAGGTGGCGATGAGCGACGCGCTCAACTCGGCGGCGCTCGCGGCGACGACGGCGGTGTATGGTGTGGTGCTGCTGGCGCCCAACGGTGGGACCACGGCGGGGACGGTAGTGCAGGCGAACGACTCGCGCCTGACTGGTGGCGGCGGTGGTGGGGTGACGTCGCTCGCCGGTACGGCCAACCAGATCTCGGTCTCCGCCGCCACGGGTGCGGTCACGCTGTCGCTGCCTAGTGCGGTGACCATGCCCGGTACGCTGACGGTTAATGGTATCACTGAGATCAAAAGCGGGAACGCGCTTCGCCTGTACCGTCCCGACAACGCTGGCTATGTAACGATTCAGCTGACGGCCACCGACCTGCTGTCGGTTAACTACGCCCTGAAGCTTTCGGATACGACCGACTCGTCCTCCACGATCACGGGTGCGCTGCAAGTGGTCGGTGGCGTAGGCGTGGCAAAAGCTTTAACGCTCGGCGGTCGGCTCAACGCCTTTGGCACCGCTGCGGCGCTGACCCATCAGCTTTACGTCTACAACCAGTTGGCGTCGGCTACGAATGCCGCGCTGTCCGGCGCTCAGTTTCTTGCCGCTCCCGGTTACAGCACCTTCGTTGGCACGACTGGAGATGGGACCAACGCTTCGTATCAAAGCAGTATCCTCGGGAACGCCGTCCTGAGTTCAATGGGATACGTCATCTCGGATGCAGCAAACGGGTTGCTGCTGCACGGCATCAACGGCGGCATCAGGTTTGCCACTAACAATCCGGGAGCGCAGGTCGGCACGATCAGCAATGCTGGCGTCTGGAACATCAGCACCACCACCAACTCGTCGAGTGTTACGACCGGAGCTTTGACGGTCGGCAACGGGACAAACGGTGGGATTGGCGTCTCAGGACGCAGCTTTTTTGGCGAGCAAGTTAATGTCCGGAGCGTTGAGTCTACTGGTACGTCCAGCGCCTACAACTCGACCGGCGGTATCTCGCTCTTCGGCGCAGCCGGTTCGGCCTACGCGGGCATCAAGGCGTACACCGACGCCGCTGGTACGGAGAAGACGATCTCGCTGAACCCTGCTGCGGGAGCCGGTGTGCATATTGGTGGGACGGGAGCCGTCGAAGGAGGAGGGCTCCGCGTAGGTAGCATAATGGCTGTCGGTACGGCCACCGACGTATCTATCGGCCTCAACCATCGGCCGACGCTTACTACTGGTTCGTTCCAGTACGGAATGTATTCGTCGCCTTCGATTACGGCGGCGACTGCCGACAGCGGTTTTTTTACGATGCGGACGGCAGCATCAAGTGCGGTCAGTAGCGCGTTTCTGCTGCGGACGTACACCCCAACGCTCGGTTCCGGTTCGACAGTCAGTAACATCTTCGGGCTACGAATTGAAAACCTTGGCGGCGCCGGTATCTCTAATGCATACGGCATCGATATCGCGGCGCAGTCCGGCGCGAGCACGACGAACGTAGGACTGCGGAACGCAGGCACAACGCTGCTAAGTGGCGATGTTACTACCAGCGCCAACCTGTTTGCCGGTACGACTTATTTTTCGGCGCCAAACGGCATCAACATAGATACGAATGGTTCAGCGTCTCTACGTTGGAACGACGCTGGGACGCAAAAATGGTGGCTCTACAAACTGAGCGGAGACATCAACCTGTACCTGCGCGATATGGTAAATGCGCGGATGCAGGCTACGTTTACGCCGGGATCGTCGTCTGGAATAGCGGCCACGTATCTTTGGTCGAACCTTGCCGTTGATTCGAGTACCAATTCCACCTCTTGGAACACGGGCGCGCTCACGGTCGTTGGCGGCGTAGGCATCGGTGGCGCGTTGTTTAGCAATCAGAGCAGCAATTCCATCGTTACCGGGACTAACTTCCAGAACAGTAACACAGGCACGGCAGCGACGCTGCGCCACACGATGATCGCTGGAGGCAACACCAGCACCATCGAGGCTTACGGCGCAACGCACGCTACGTTCCCCGGTCGCCTGCGGTTCGGCACCACCAACGGTCAGATGGACTTCGTCCCGTCTGGCGTGCTTGGATTCAGTATCTCGGCGTCTGCGGTTACGACGCCAGTAGGGCTGATCAACATCTCCAAGAGTGGTGCCGGGTCCACGTTGGAGATCAACGCTGACTCGGGCTTCACCTCGAAGCTATCGTTCCAACGTGCGACGACGAATCGCTGGACGGTAGAGGTAGACTCCACGGACTTACTGTCGATCAAGCATTTGGGATCTACTTCAGTCCTTAGTGCTACTTCAAGCAGCATCACGGCTAGCGTAAATATGCTTCGTGACGGTACTGCTGGGACGGTACGTGGATACTACATCAGCACTGGGGGCTTGGCACGCTGGGGAATTGCCGCAAACGAGACCGCCGAGACAGGATCAAACGCTGGGTCTAATTTCGAGATCTTCTCGTTCAACGATGCAGGCAACGTACTTACTCGACCGATTTTTGGCATTAATCGTTCGACTAGCGCCGCGACGTTTTCGAGCACTCTTACGACCGGCGGGAATATTAAGTCTAGTGTTACCGCCAGCGGCGCAACAGGTGGTATTCTGATCGCCGAAAATACGGCGGCTGCGGCGACGGGCAATCAAGCCAGCGTCTTTTTCCCGACCTCGACTGGTGCCGCTACCTACTGGCAGTTGATCGGACGACAGAACTCCGCGACTGCCAACGACCAGACTTTGCGCGTGGTTTTCGGCGGCGTTGCCCAGCATACCTACTTCAACGCCAGCGATCTGAGCACGCAGTCAGGCATTCAGCTCAAGGTATTGGACACCACCAACTCCACCAGCAAGATCACCGGAGCCGTTGTGATCGGTGACGGAACGAATGGTGGGCTGGGCGTAAGCGGCAACATCGTCACCGGCGGCAACATCGAGGTTCAAGCGGACAAGGGAATCTATCTCAAACAAGGTAACGTTCAGAAGTGGACGAGCGATGGCGCATCGACTGGAACGTCTCGGGCCGACATCTATGCCGATTCGGCTGGCGTGCTGTATTTCCGAACGAACGGAGCGACCGAGGCGCTATCCCTCAACGCTTCTCAGACCGCTACGTTCGCTGGAACCATCCTAGCCAACGCTGCGTCCAACGCCTTCCGCATCGCCAACAGCCAGACGCCCGCCTCGCAGACGGCGTCCGGCACGCAGGGCCAGATCACTTGGGACGCCTCGTACCTGTACGTCTGCACCTCGACCAACAACTGGGGACGTAGCTCGCTCAACTGGGCAGGCGGTGGTGGCGGAAGCCTTTCTCCTTGGTCTACGAAGACCTCCGCCTACACCGCCGCCAACGGGGACCGCCTATTGGCTGATACCTCGGCCGGCGCGTTTACGATCACCCTGCCTTCCTCCCCGTCCGCGGGGGACTACATCGAGATCAACGACCCGGAGGAGACTTGGCCCACCAATAACCTGACGGTGGCGCGGAACGGGTCGAACATCGACAGCCTTGCAGAAAACCTCGTCTGCAACATCACGGCCAAGATCGGGCTCACCTACATCGATGCCACGATTGGCTGGAAGGTGGACTTTATTGCGGAGTTGGGAGGAACCAATTCTCCAGAATCGGATTTCAACATTCTAGCCAACCAAGTCTTCTCCTAATATGGCCTCGTTCACAAAGGTTAAACTGTCCGGCTCTACCAACGGGAAGGGAATCCTCGTTGCGTCCACCGCTTCTGCTGGCACCACGATTCACGCCACCGGAACCTCCTCTACTGCGCTTGATGAGGTGTGGCTGTACGCTTACAACTCGGACACCGCTGCCATCACGCTGACGATTGAATGGGGCGGCACGACGGCTCCTAACGACAACATTAAGTTGTCGATCCCGGCGACCTCTGGATTGACGTTGGTCGTCCCCGGCCTGATCTTGTCTGGCACAGGCGCTGCCGCTTCTACGGTTGCCGCATTTGCGGGCACGACCAACAAGATCGTTATCACGGGCTACGTCAACCGCATCTCCTAATGGCTAATCCGCTTCGCAGGATGGTGAGTTCCAGTCAGGTTGGAGACTGGTTTTCGATGAAGGGGTATGTTCCGATCCCATCACGTTCATCTCAGCTCTATGCGAATGTTTTGGTGGTCGCAGGTGGTGGCGGTGGCGGCGGAACAGGTGTTAGCACCGGCGGTGGTGCTGGTGGCGGTGCTGGCGGATATCGCACCCTTACGGACACGCTGCTAGACAAGGCGCGTAGCTACACCGTTACCGTAGGCGCTGGCGGCGCGGGTGGGTCTGCTGGAATCAACAACGGCATTGTTGGGAACGACAGCATTTTTGATACAACCACTTCATCGGGCGGTGGACGAGGTGGTTCTGGCAACGCCGGGACTGGCGGCAATGGTGGCAGCGGCGGCGGTGGCGGGTTCAGCGGAGCCGCTGGAGGCACGGGCAATACGCCTTCTACGTCGCCCGCACAAGGCACCAACGGCGCAAACGGACAAACAGCAAGTCCCTTCGGCGGTGGCGGTGGCGGTGGTGCAAATACCGCAGGTTCTGGTAATGCTGGAGGTGCAGGAAAAGCTAGTAGTATCACCGGCAGTTCAGTTAACTACGCTGGTGGCGGATCAGGCGGAAGTAGTAATGCTACTACAGGTGGCGTTGGCGGAGGCGGCGATGGTGGAGCGTTAAACGCCGCTGGTTCAAACGGAACCGTTAACACTGGTGGTGGCGGTGGTGGTGCTGGGAACCAAAGTTCGGCTGCGAAAGCAGGCGGTAACGGAGGCAAAGGTGTGGTCATTATTTCCGTGGCTGACACCGAACCAGTAGCAACGACAACCGGCAGTCCGACTGTGACCACTTCAGGCGGGCGCCGTATCTATCAATTCAACGATAGCGGAACGATTGTTTTCGTCTAAAATGGCCTACTTCGCGCAAGTCGATTCCAGCAACGTCGTTCAGCGGGTAATTGCCGTCAACGATGCCGAGTGCCTTGACCAATATGGCAACGAGAACGAGGCCATTGGGGCGCTGTTCTGCCATAACCTTCTCGGAGGAACGTGGCTTCAAACCTCGTTCAACGCACGCATCAGAGGTAAGTTTGCCGGGATAGGCGACATCTACGATCCGACTACGGATACCTTTAACTCACCGTCAGAATGAACCTTTCCGCAATCGTCCCCGCTGGGTTAGTTGGCCCGCAAGGCCCATCCGGTGCCACTATCACAAACATCTGGATTCCCGCCTCGGCGTGGATTCCCCGCACCACTACCGGCGCTGGCATCGACTCCCGCGAGCAGGCCACCAACAAGATCAACACGGACGAACTGCTCTTCGACGCTGGTACGGACGAGTTCGCGCAAGCGATGATCGTGATGCCATCCAACTGGAATGCGGGGACTGTAACAGCCAAGTTCCATTGGACTGCCTCCACGGGTTCTGGCGATGTGGTGTGGGGTTTGCAGGGCCGGGCCTATGCAAACGACGACGCGCTCGATCAGGCGATGGGCACGGCGCAGACGGCCACCGACACCCTGACGGCCACCAACGACGTAGACATCTCCCCGGCCACCTCTGCCATCACCCTTGGAGGTACGGCTGCTTCTGGCAACCCGGTCATCTTCCAAGTGTACCGGGACGCGGATGCGGGTGGGGACACGCTGGCAAATGACGCTCGGCTGCTGGGCGTGGAGATCAGCTACACGGCAAGCTAATGAGAGCACGGCAGCGACATTTGAATCCACGATCGGCTGGGGCAACCGTCGTCTTTGATGCTAGGTACATTACCGGACTAAGCGATGGTGGCAATGTGTCGTCGTGGAACGATAGGTCTGGCAACGCTAATAATGCCACAACAGGTTCAAATTATCCTACTTACGAAACTAATGAGCAGGCCGGAAACCCGGTAGTCCGTTTTGTTGCCGCTAGCCCAACCAGCTTGGTGTGCAGTACATATGCTTACAGCGGAACCAATCAAAAGTTCCTTATCGCAGTTTACAAAAGCACAGCGACATCAGCTCCTTATGCAAACACGGCTGCCGGACAATCCGAAGCTGCAAATTCGGGGGGATGGTTTACGATAATGTCGAGAAACTTGTCCGGCAGCGTCAGCGATCCTTATGTCGCCACATTCGGAGGCGATACAGTAGTCGGAAAATCACCACCAGATAACTTATGGAAGGTGGCAACCGGAGCGCACGACGGGACTACGCTCTACACGCGGAAAAACTCCGTCCAAATTGATGCCGTAGCAAGAACCTCAAATGTCAATACCTCTCCTTTTCGTATTGGTATTGGGGTTTACATTACGACACCTATCGAACCGTTTCAAGGCGACATTGCCTACATCGCTGCCGGACAGGCTACTTACTCGCTGCCGCTCATACGGCGACTTGAGCACGCAATGGGTCTATCCTACAAAATCGCCTGCTCCTAATTTATGCCCACCTATCTCGTCCTCGACTGCCAGCTTCGCACGGAAAACGACCCGCAGACCATCGCCAACCTTGAGCGCAAGGGCTGGGTCGAGACGCCGCCGCCGTCCTACGATCCCGCGACCGAACAAGCGCCGGTCTGGGAGAACTGCGCGTGGGTGGTTAAGCCCATCCCGCCGCCGCAGCCCTATCGCGTGTCTAAAGACACCATCGTGTCGCGGGTTTTGGCTGCTGGGAAGTTGAACGACCTCATCACCCTGACGAACGGCCTGCCCGAGGATCAGGCGTATCTCTGGGACAACTTCGCGTGGTTCTGGGATACCAACCCAACGATCATCGCGATGTGCCAGCAGCTTGGCCTCGATCCCGCGGTGATCCTAGCGCCCGACCCTTATCTCACCTGACCTAAAATGAAACGCATCATTGCCTCATTCCTCCTCGCTGTTACCGCCTCCGCTCAGACGAGCGATTTGCTGACCGTTAACACCGGCCAACAGATCGCGTTCTCGGCAACGGCTGAAGGTACGCCGCCGCTTACTTGGCAATGGCTGAAGAACGGCGTGGCGATCGCCGGCGCCACGAATGCCACGTTCACCATCGCATCAGCCGCCACGACCGACTCGGGCACGTACCGCGCCCGCGCCACCAACTCGGCCGGCAACGCCGAATCAAACGCGCTGGTCATCACGGTCGTCGTGCCGGTTATCGCGCCGAAGAATGTCGTGGCGAGTGTGGTTGTGACGACCCCCACGCAGGGGGGCAATTCGGGATCTCGCCCGCGTTCGCCCAAGGACTAACGTGAACGACTTCCTCCTGCTCGATGGGTCGGACTACTTCCTCCTCGACGGGGCGGACCGACTGATCCTGACCGAGGGGGTAGTCGCCGGCGGGGGTGGGGGCGGACCGGCGAAGAAGCGTCGCCGGTCCCTGACCATTCCGCAGGACGACGACGAGGTGATGTCGGTCATCCGGCGGATGCTGGAGATCATCGATTGAGTTTCCACTGGGGCAGGATGCCCCGGGCCACGTCGAGTTCGGTCATGCCGGCCGACCAGCTTCGGCCGCAGGTGACGCAGCTGAGCGTGCAGTTGATCTGGTTGCTGCCGCCAGCAACCGGTTCGCCAGTACGTGACCGGACGATGGGGCTGTGCATGGAGGTGGCGTTGCGCGTACCCTCCACGAAGCGGCATTCACTGGGCGTGTCTTCCATACACTTCGGGTAGTTGGTTTTCATGGGAGATGTTGCTGCACCTTGGCCCAGTACGGGTCGTAGCCGACCTTCTTCCAGCCGTTCGGGCCGCGGTTCCAGACTAAGGCATAGTCACGGGCGGTCGGCGGTCGTTTAAGCCGGGTCTCGTTGACGTAGTAGGTGAGGTAGGTGACCGCTATCTGACAAGAGGTTGCCCGGTTAAACGTATCCCGCACCGGGTAGGTCCGGCCGGTGATGCGGGTTAAATCTCTAAGGAGTACCTTAGAGATTTGCAGGCTGCCGGTTTCACCCTTGGCCCCCACTGCCCGGTCGTTGCCGCTGCTCTCGACCATGATCATGGCCGACAGTAGTTCGGTTCCGGTAGCCTCCGGGGTGTCGAGTCGTTCGATGCCCGGCACAGCCGGGGCCAACAGGATCGTGGCGGTAGCGGTCAGGGTAGCGAAGGTCACGCGACCCCCTTCATCTTCTGGTAGTTGTGCATGATCTGAAGCATGGAGTTCTGGCCGTCGCCCTTCTCGCGCAGGGTCTCGACCACCACCTCGTCGATGGTCTCCGGCACCAGCAGGCGGTACACCTTGGGCACCTTCTCCTGCCCCTTGCGGGCGACGCGGGCGTTGAACTGGTCGTAGAGTTCGCGGCTCCACGTGGGCGAGAACCACACCACGATCCGGCCGCCCTGTTGCAGGTTCAGCCCATGGCCAAGGGACTGGGGGTGGGCGACCAGCATCTTGATGCGGCCCGAGTTCCACTCGTCCTCCACGTTGCCCTTGATCTGGGAGATGTGGACCGCGCCCGGCACCAGCTGGCAGATCTGCTCGGCCTCGTGCCGGAACTGGGACGCCACCAGCATCGGCTCCCCCACCTGACGGACCAAGGTCTTGAGCGCGATGATCTTCTCCTCGTGGATCTTCTCGTAGGTCTTGCCGTCCTCGCTGTAGATGGAGCCGCTGCACACCTGCAGCAACTTGTTCACCAGTACCGCCGCGTTGGCGGCCACGATGTCACGCTGGTTGATGACGGTGAGGAACTCCTTCTCTAGTTCCCGGTACACCTCCATGTTGTCCTTGCCGAGGTCTACCATCACGTCCTCCACGTCGAGGTCGGGGATGCCGAGGTAGTCGCTGCTGCGCAGGGTCAGGGTGATGTCGGAGATCTTCTTGTAGATCGCCTCCTCCGCACCCGGGCGGGGCGCCCAGTTGTACCGCATGTAGTCGGTCGGGTAGAACCAGCGTTCGCGGAAACAACTGTGCCTAGCCCCCAGCCTTTCGCCGTCATCCAGCAAACGGATTTGCCCGAAGATATCCATCAGCCCGTTCGGGCGCGGCGTACCAGTCAAACCCCATCGGATATGCCGGGGCTTGAGCAGCGGGCGGAGCGCCATGATGCGCCGGCTCGTCGGGTTCTTCGCCTTGGTCACTTCGTCGAACACCAGCACGTCGAACTCCTTGAGCGACTTCAGCTGGGGCAGGCGCTCGTAGTTGATCAGGTAAATCTGCGCTTTCCCCGAGGGCGGCTGGTTGTACAGGTGCTCGACCTGCATCCAGTTAAACTGTCTCCACTTGGCGATCTCGTTGGGCCACGTGATGCGGGCTACCCGCAGCGGGGCCACGATCAGCGCCGAGCGGATCGCCCCGTCCATGAACAACTCGTTCAGGGCGGACAGGGTGGTCGCCGTCTTGCCCAACCCCAGACCAACCGTGCAGTACGCCTGCTTGTGGGTGGTGAGGAAGTCCCTCATCACCATCTGGTACGGCTCAAGGGACAGGGAAGAAGACATCGTCGATGATCTGGATGGCACTGTCTTTCCCCGCTGCCCACAGGGCCAACAGGTTTGGCCCGGAGTACTGGTTGATCCGCGTCAGCTCGTGGTGCTGGAGCAACGTGATTGTTCTCCCCGCCTGTTTGAGTTCAAGCAGGAGCACCCGGTTCGGCCCAATGATGATACGATCAGGCACGCCCCGGTGCGCCGGAGAGGTAAACTTGTAGGTCAGGAGCCCCTTCTTACGGCAGTACTCCACGACGCTGCGCTCGATGGCAGCTTCGGTCATCGACGCGCCCTCAACTTGGCGATCCGCTCGTTGATGGACTGACGCTGCACCTTGGCGAGCCGGCCAAGTAACCGGGAGATGATCCGCTCCCGGTCGTGGCTGGCCAACTCCATGATCACCAGCCGACGCAGATCCTCCTCGTTCACCCCCAGCAGCATGATCTCGTGGAGCTTCTGCCAGTTGCATAGGTGAACCCGCAACCGTTCAACATCTTTGTCGGATACGTTGACCGGCCGGTCGAAGATCTGGTGTCGGGCGCTGATGGTCATCGGTTCAAAGCCTTGATCAGTTCGTCGGCGTGCTCGACGGCGATGCGGCAGCAGCACTCCATGCACGACTCGCCGTCGCGCCGGCCGTAGTACTTCTTGCCACCACCTTCCATCTCTTCGCCGCCTTCCATCTCCTCACCCTCGTTGGCTTCGTCCTCGGACTCCATGTCCTTGGGATCCGAGAGGATGGCCTGCATGGCCAGCGCGGCGAAGTACTCGCGCTTGGTCAGGCCGGCGTTGTTGCGGTCAGGGTAGGTGGGATCGTTGCCGTCGGTGCTCATTTGCTGTAGTAGTTTACTGACTTTGCCTCCGCCTTTAGGGGAAGTCCGGCAGCCCACGGCGGAAGCTCTTGTAGAGCGGCGGCGAACTGGTCAGCCGTCTGACCTTCCAACTGTATGGCTAGGGCTTGGTCGTGGATCAAGCCGAACGGCGCCATCCACCGCTCCTCCGCCTTCTGTGCCCCATAGGACATCAGGTCTGCGGCGACCGCCTGACAGATGTTCTCGAACAGCTTGGCCCCGTACAACTTGATCTGCCCCCACTGCTGGGACATCGGGATCTGTCCGTAGTAGGTGAACTGCTGGCGGCCCGGGAACCCCGGCTCCCCCTGCAACATCGGCGATCGATAGTTCAGCTTGCGGCCCGACGGCAGTTCGACCTGCACATACTGGACCCCATTGCCGGCAACAAAATTAGTGCTGACTGCGATCCGCGATGCGGGGCCAATACTAATAGACCAAAGGAACTTATCGACTACCGTCCGCAGTGCGTTATCCAGCTTCGACCATAGCTCAACCATCCGCCAATGCTTGCTGCGGAAGGTATCCTTCGCCCGCTCAGCCAACTCGTTGCTGATGTTAATGCCCTTGAGCTGGCAACTGGTTCGGAACTTCTCCGCCCCCATGCCGTACGATAGACCGAGGATCGCCTGCTTCCCTAGATCGCGTTGGTCCGGGGACACGTTCCATTCGTTGACGTTGAAGATCAGTGCGGCCATGCGGCGGTAGCGGTCCACGCCCTTGCGATACTCGTCGAGCGCCTCGGTATCGTCGGCCAACCAGCAGGCGATGCGTGCCTCGATGGCGTTGTAGTCTGCGTCCAACATCCGGGCATCCGGTTTGTGGACAAAGTGCCGGATGCAGGAGGAGATCACCTCGACCGGGTTGCCATACACCGCGTCGATCTCCTTGGCCGAGGCACCCCGGCAGATCGCGGCGTATGCCTCCTTGGTGACCGGGCGCATGGCCGGCGTCGCCTTCTTCGCGTTCTGGATCTGCGGCCCGCCTGCACTCCACCTCCCCGTGCCCGTGCCATGGAACTTGAACACCCCGCGCATCCGGTCGTCGGGCATCACCCATTGCAGCATGGTCGATACCTTCTTCGCCGCGGCGAAGGACATCTGGGAATACACCTCGATGACGCGGGCCGCCGGTGCGGGCAGCTTGCTCTTGTCCAAGGACTGCAGGGTCTCGGCCTGCATGTCCTCCAAGGCTACGCCGTTGGCACCCAACCACTGACGCACCTTCTCCCGCTGGGTAATCTGTAAACCTGTCAGCCGCGTGAACTCGACGCCGGACTCTCGGGTCACCTCGTCGAGGATAGCCTGCGCGTTGCGTAGCGCGGTCGTGTTGACCGGGATGCCAGCATCGTTCATGCGCAGCGTCAGCTGCCACGTGTCCCAGTTCACGCCCTCGATCCGGAACCCCTTCAGCTTGTGCCAGATCTTGCGCTCCACCAACACGTCTTGCCGGCAGTATTCACAGAACTGCCGCCACTCATCCGTAAAATCGCTTGGCTCGTTGAACGTGCCGTCCTCCTTCGGGATACTGAAGCGGCGGATCAGCGCCTTGCCCTTCGCATCCTTCTCCACGCCCAACTGCAGCATCGCCGCGCACTTCTCCAAGCTCTCGGCCACGCCGGCGATCCGGGCCATGGCCTGCGTGCAGTGCCATTGGTTCAGCGGAATCCACGGGAATGTGTCGGTCTTGTTGTCGAGCACGGCGATCTCGAACGGCGCGTTGTGCGCCACGAACTTGGTCCCTGACTTCAGCAACTCGATCGCCTCGGGATCCGACTTGATCCCAGCCGCCTCGAACTTGGGGTTGACCCAAAGCCGGACCGGCTGCGACTCCTCCTCCGTCGTGACGCCCATCAGCATCACCTCGGTGGAGGGGTCGCAGCCGTAGCGGTACGCACCGACCTCGGGGAGATCGGCACGTGACCGCGTTTCAATGTCCAGCAGGATGGTCATTCCTTATCCAGACCGAGGTACTCCTTCAGCTCCTCGTCCTTGAGGTCGAGGATCTCGATCAACTCATCCACGGGAATGTACTCACGGATCATGCCGGCGGCAATGCGGTCACGCCGCATCACCTCAGCCAGATCGTAGGCCACATCCATCGGAGGGATGTTGGAGATGTTCATCAGATCGCTCCCTGTTCGTCGTCGGGCAGAGCGGCGAACTCCTTGTTCACGTCCACCGAGCCCTCGCCGAATGCCGCACCATCCTTAACGTACTGCACGGCGCGCAGCTGGGCGTTGATGCGCTTGCCGTACTGATTGTCCTGTGCCCAGAGACGGATGGTGGCGTTGACGTAGCAGCCCGCGTAGGGCTTGCCGTCGTCCTCGGTCAGCACCTCCAGCTTGCGGCCGACCACGTGCGGGCGCTTGTCAGAACGGGCGTTGATGAACATCACGCCCTCACCGTAGCCGTCCACGTCGCCCTTTTCGGCGCCCTCACGGAGGCAGATCTTCGGCGGGAGCTTGCCCTTGAAGGACTCCTTGCCGATCGCGGCGATGGTGGCGCGGACAGTCTCGATGTCCTTCGCGTTGTCTTTCTTGTCGAGGAGGAAGGCCGCCTGAAAGGACGGCTTCGAGTTCGCGTCGGGGCCGGTGCGCGCCTGCCAGAGGGCAGGGAACGAGAGGCGGACGTTGTTCAGCTTAACGATGTGGGTTTCCATGTTGGTATTACTCTAACGGTTTCAGGCCATTGTGGGGATCGCTATCAAACGAGAGCGCGGGACGAGGATCGTCCGCCGTCACCAGTGTCGGTTTGCCCTCGGGCTTGGTGATCAACGAGGCCATCCGATTGGCGAACCTCGTCGAGAGTTGGATGCCCTTCAGCGCACGCTCGGCAGCTGCGGGCGAAATCAGATCGGTGCGGGGGCGCATGTCGTCGATGCCCAGATGATTGGACAACAGCTTCTGCGCTTCATCCACGTCACGCCATTGGCGGTTGGTCTTACCGGCGACCAGCTTGAGACCGATAGGTTCAGCGCCATTCGCAAGGTCGTTAACCTCTTGGTCTTCGAGCGCCTCCATCCACTGGGCTAGCACCTTCTTCGCCTTCAACGCTTGAACACGTTGCTCGCGAGTGAGGGTACCGGGATGGGGAAGCTCGATGACTCGGGCCGGTTCGGGCAGAGCAACGAGGCCACGGGTGGCGTAGGCCGAGCAGATCCCCTTGGCTGGACAGAACTGGCAGGCTTTGTCGCTCGGGCGAAACTCACCCTTGCCACTAGTCACCAGCTCAGCCTTGGCCTGCAGGTCAGCCGCAAGCTCCGCCAACTCCGGCCGCGTCAGCTTCCAAGTGCGGACGGCTTCCGGATTGTTCCGGTCACGCGGCTGCACGATGGTCATCTGCACGGTCATGTCCGGGTAGAAGTCCATGATCTGTTCCCATGACTGGATCAGGGACTCGGCGTAGATCGCCAGCTGGGTGTTGCCCTCGGCCTCCACACTCACGCCCTGCCCATACTTCAGGTCGAAGATCTGGACCGAGCCGGGATGGATGACGGCGGCATCGACAATCCCGCTTCTATGCGGGAGGTAGAACAGGTTCACGGGTCGCTCCACGTGGAGCACGCTCCGGATTCTCCAAGGGTCGGTCGCCGCGAAGACGAGGTCCGTGTACTTGGTGACGTGCGCCATCATGTCGGGCGCCACCGTGCCGGGATCCTCAGCATTGAGGATCTTGGCAGCGATGGCATGCGCGAAGGTACCCTCGTCGGCGTACTCCTTGTCCTCCTTCGGCAGCTGGTCGGCGTGATCGACGATGAACTGCGGGGACGCAGTGCATACCGACCACCGACCGCTGGCCGAGGGACCAACGTCGATGAGTTTAGGATCCCTTGGCATTGGCAAGGGCGGCGTTGAGGGCGGCGAAGACCTGCTCGTACTTGTCCTCGGGGCACTCGGTGATGCGCTTGATCCCGAACTGCTGGTTGATGGCGAGGATATCGGGCAGGCGCTTGGCCATGAGCAACTGGCTGGCCGCGTCACGGAGGTCGGCCTGCGTCACCTTGCCCGCAGGGATGGTGACCTTCGCCTCGACGGGTTGGGTCGGCTCGGGCGTCGGGGTCGGAGTCGCGGTCGGAGTCGGGGTCAGGGTCGGCGCCACGGTCACGCTCGCCGGCTTCGGCTCGGGCACCACCGTGGTCGTGGTGCTGCGGTTGTTGAGGGCCACCGTGAGTTCACGGATGGCAGTGGTCAGTTCCTTCAGTGTTGTTTCGATCATGGGTAAAACAGGTTTAACGGAAGCGGGCAGTCTTCTTGGCGATGGACTTGGGCTGCGCGACGAACTGCTTGCCGGCACGCATCCCCTTCTTCTTGGCGGCGTTGGTCGCAGCCTTCTCGGCGGCGGTCAGGTTGGCCCACGCCTTGTCCGGGAGGTAACGCTCGCCGGTCTTGAGGCTGGGCTTGCCGCTGGACGTGCGCCACTTCTGGTCGGTCCAATCCTTGAGGCTCTTCTGTTGCTTCTTCATGACGTGTAGCCTCCGCCTTTCGCCTTGTATTCCTTGGCTACCATCTGGGCTTTGCGGGCGGACCATTGGCCGGGCTTGCCGCCCTTGCTGCTGGCCTTGACCTTCGCTACGAGACGCTTGCGCATCGATGGCTTGGTGTAGTTACCAGCCGAGTTGACCGTTGATTTCTTTTTCATGGGGGAAAGTTCAGTCCATGTCCTCGTCGTTGTCCTCGGCCCCGATCACGGCGAGCAGGGCATAAGCAACGGCGATCACAATGACGACGGCGCAGACAGAGAGAAAGATTGTCATGGCTCTGAACAGATACAGTTTCTGTTCAGAGGTCAACACCTTTCTTCACAAAACTTCACGCCGCGCATTCGCCTCGGCCACCGGATCACCCTTGAATCCGCGCACCCACAGGGCGTGACGCACCCCGTCAAATGAGTGCCGGCCGGCGGAGACGAACCCCTTCTCCCGTAGCACCGAGGCCAGACCCTGATCGGTGAAGTGGGACAACCTATCAGCGGGGAGATGAGCGCGCAGCACGGGCAGCGACAGGAGGTCGGGCTGCAGCAGGGCGTGCGGCCGGTCGTCGAGCGCATCCTGCACGGCGGCTGCCAGCGGGGAGGCCGTGGCCGCAGCCAGCTCGTGGAGGAACGGCGTGATGGGGGCACGCCCATCAGCGGGGAAGTCCTTGGAGATGGGCCAGCTCTCGAACAGGGCGCGGATCCCGGCGGCGTGAGAGGACAACAGCTTGTACGCGTGCTCGAAGTAGGCCGGCCCACCGAGGGCGAGGATGTCGTCCTTGGTCTGAAGCGGGGACTTGATCACGAAGTACCGGCGGTCGCTGTCGTGTACGGCCAGCGAGTTGTGGTAGTTGGTGAACATCAGGAAGTTCATTATGTTCGGCACCGTCTGAACAGGTTCGTACAATGAACGCACCGACACGAAGTCGTCCGAGATGCTGGGCTTCAGCTTGCTCATCGTGCGGTGGCTGTTGGCCCCCACGTTGTACACCTCGTCCATCACCGTGAGTTGATAGCCGCTGGCCCACGAGTTGTACGTCGCCTCAAGAACGTGTTCAGCAGACAAACGCTGCACGTTGCTGAAGCCCAGCGCCCGGGTCAGCAGGCCAGCCCACAACCCCTTGCCCGCACCCACCCCGCTCTGCACCAGCGGTGCCCACCGGATCTTCTTGCCCGGGTGCTGCACCAGATACGCGCCGAAGTCGAACATCGTGCGGCTCCATTGCGAGGTGAACACGTGGTCGGCGTGCGCGCTGAAGAAGTCGAGCACCTCCTGCAGCTGGCCGTAGTCGGGCGCCGGGTACGTCGGGCGGTACGTGTTACAGAAGGGCACGCCATCGTACATCACTACCCGGGCCTTGGTCTCGGGGTCGTAGCGCAGGTTCTCCACCACCTTGATGTTGGCGTCGTGGATCAGCCACTCACGGGGCCGCTTCTCGGGATCGGGGGAACGATAGATCAGGTCCACCACCTCCGGCTTCAGCTTGCGGTTGTCCACGTAACGGTAAAACAGGTTGCTGGCTGTGACGAACACCACCCCAGATGCCCACGTCGGAGGCTGCGTTGGCTTGGTACTCTCGCTGATGTTGTCCTTCACCACCTGCGTCAGGCTGGTGGCGGTCACGCCTTGGATGCCACGGTTCTTCAGGGTGCGGGCGAGCGTGCCCACCAGCGCAGCTTGCTTGAGGGGACCGATCAGCGGGGAGATCGCCGAGATGCGGCCGGCCGCGTGGTCGAGCAGCTCTTCCGTCGAACGGGTTGACGACGTGATCCAGTCCACGGTGCGGGAGTAGACGTTCTCACCGGCCAACTTGTTGTCCCATCCCGACTCCTCGGCGATGCGGAGGACGGTGCGCAGCGTGACGGGCACGCGGTTGGAAGTCTGGCCGGCGAACGAATCCCACCGGCGGCGCGTCGCATCGGAGCCGGGGTACTTGGCCTTGCCCCGGGCGGACCAGTCGTCCCACAGGGCGTAGCCCTCGTCGCCGAACTGGTGCTTGAGCGCCATCCCGATCTCCACCCACCGCTTCATCGCACAGTCGGGGTCGATGACCTGCAGGGCAGGGCGGATGTCCTCGGGGTTCACGCCCTCCATCCGAGGACGGAGGTTCTCCAGCGGGGACACGTCGCCCGCGTCGGCCTCGCCAGCGGGGAGTTCCGACAGGGTCGAGGCGAGGGGCAGGACGAACGCTTCCCCCTTGGTCGAGCAATGCACCACCGGGTCGGTGGTATCATCGGCAAAACTGGTTGGCAGGAACATCGGCTGCACCGGGACGAGCGACTCCCGCGAGACGTCCTCCATCCCCAGCAGGGCGGCGATCAGGCGCACGGCCTCGGCGTAGCGGGCGATGGGCACCTCCTCGGCGGACACCACCACCCGCAGCCGGGGCGCGGCCGGCGTGGAGCGGGCGGTATGGTACACCACCGAGTCGAGCCGGCCCAGCAGGGAGCCGAAGCCGGTGGCGAGCAGGCGACGGGCGTCGATGGCGTCGTCGATGTCGATGAAGATGAGGTTCGCGACGACGGCCAGCTCGGTGCGGCGCTGCGACGTGTCGCTCTTGAACGTGGCGGGGACAAGGTAGTCGGTGGCCTTGGCCTTGGTCGCCTCGGCGGGCGGCATCGCCAGCAGCTGCGCCTTGGTCACGCCAAGGGACACGGGCTGTCTCAGGTGGGTGGATACGAGGTCGGTGAACGTCTCGGCGGGCAGCGCACGGACGACGCCGAGGTTGTCGGGGGTGCCCCCGAAGTACCGGGTTTTCATAAACGTGTTGTAGATTTACCGCGCCACACGGCGAGGATGGATTCCCTCGTCTCCCTCTGGTGCGGCCACGTGTAAAGCGAAAACCCTCGCCACTCCGAAGAATGGCGAGGGTTACAACACATCAGCGGTTATCCACTCCGCTGAGACCAGACCAAGGGAGGTACGGACGAACGGTGGATGTCAATCCTGCGCCGTAGTTTGATGCGGCAACACGTTGTCGGGTGCTTCCATCACGATGGCGAAGCCGGCGTCGCGCAGGTTGCCTTTCAAGTCCGTCCAAAACGAATGCGGCAGCCGCACTCGGAACGCTTCCAGATCCCACGGTATCCCCATCACCCCGTCGGGATCCGTGGGGTCGAGCTTGAACAAGTGACTGGCGTAGACCAGCTGCGGGATCGGGCTGGAGGTATCGAAAATCATCGACACCTCGGACACCTTGGGGCGGTTAGGATCATCGAGGTTTCGCAACGGCGTGGTCGTGATCGTGGTAAACTCGTGCCGGTTCTGTTCCCGGTTGAAGGTCATCCCGATTTGCAGCAGCTGGAACTTCACTCTTTCCATCCCTCCTGTTGGAGGAACGTGAGCAGGTTGCACGCCTTGCGCACCTTCTCCTCGTTCGACCAACTGGAGCGGGGACTGACGACCCGGCTGCCCATACGAACCCTGAAGCCGCAACGCCTGTTGTCCTCACTGGTTACCGCGGAAGCGCCGAACCCGCCGAACTGGTTAGCGATGTCGTCCTTGGTGTAGCCAGTCCCGACCAGCAGCGACTCGATGTAGGCTTCCGACTCCCGGGCCTCGCGCTCCTCGCGCTCCTTGATGGCCTGCGCCTTGGCGATGACCTCGGCCAGCCCGAACGTGGCGTGGGTGAACCAGCGGTTCGCGGACCATTGTGCGCGGGGCGAGGTCACGTCGATGACCAGCTCCACCCACGTCTCGGCGATGCCTGCGTCGTGGTAGTGGAGCTTCTGCCCCTCGGCATCCACCCAGAACCGCAGCCGGGTGGACCGGGCACCTTGATCGTCGTCGTTACGCTTTCGGCGCGTCACGCGGAGGAGCGGGCACGCCGCGCAGCGAGGACGGCTTTGCTCGGCGAGGTCTTCCACCTTCCAGCCGAGGGGCAGCAGGATGCGCAGGGCATTCTCGTGCCAGCTGAAGCGGGCTTCGCGGGCGTGGACTGGATCGGCGGCGGCGAGGTGGGCGTCGAGGTCGAACGGGATGGTGCTCATCGGGAGAACGAGTTGATCAGGGAGTTGATGACGAGGGCGGCGGACCAGATGGCGAACACCGCACAGGCGAGCAGCCAGAGGGCGGTGGTGATAGTGTCGGATCGTTTCATTGGCGGACGTGTTGTTGGGTTGATGGGTTGATGGTCAGGCGCTGAAGCGCAGGGTGCGGGCAAGCTTCGCCCACGCGGCCCGCTGCTCGGCAGGGTCTTGGTCGAGGTCGTCGAGGTCGATGATGGTCAGGTCGAGCTTACGGTTGCAGAGGTTGTCGAGGACGACGCCGCCCTTCACAAGCAGGGCGACGCGGATCGTATCGGTCTTGGTCTTGGTCTTCATCGGGATGGTAGGTTGTTGGGTTGAGGTTAGCGGGCGGTCCAGCACACGGCGCAGACGCCTTGCCACGTGGGCGTGTCGTCTTCGCAGGGTTCGCAGGGCGCGGACGGCAGGTCGTGCGGCGCGCACAGGTCGAGCACGGCGGTCACGCCGCCGGTCTCATAGGCGTCGCGCAGCGTGTCCTCGGTGAGCGGAGTGGGGATGAGGTTCATGTCGGTCTTGGTCTTCATTGGGATGATATGTTGTTGGGTTGATGGAGTCAGGGCTCCCTGCTGCCCACCCGCACGGGGCGGATGGGCAGGGTGGGAAACCTCACCTCACTTGACGTGGAGCGTGCGGCCGAACGGGGCGGCGCGCGTCGTGCCGTACGCTACCCACAGGGTGGGCACGTCGGGCGGGTTGTCGGGGAACTCACCGTCGAGGTCGGTCAGGTACAGCACGCCGGCGATGTCCTCGCCCTCGTCCTGCAGCTCGGCCAGCCGGTCGAACGCCGGGGTGAAGGCGGTGCCACCACCGCCGCGTGCGTTGCTCGGGCACTCATCGCCCGGCTCAAGGCGGTACTCAGCGTGCAGCCGAGTGTCCACGTCGAGCACGATGGCCCGGCACTGCAGGTCGGCGATGACCTGCGTGACCTGCGCGCTGAACTCGGCGCACAGCTTGTTATCGATCGAGCCCGACGTGTCACGGACCACGAGGAGGCAGCCCACGCGGTCACGCTTGCGGCGCGGGTAGATGACCGGCGCGGTCGCCATCCGGCGGGTCGAGCGGGACCAGTCGGCGCTGGCGCTGATCGTGTTGCGGGCGAAGTCGGCGACCTCGCGCTTCCAGTCCACCTCGGTGGCGCGGATGCGGTCGAGGATGCGCTTGAGGTCGGCCGGCGCGTTGCCCTTGCCGAGGGTCTTCGCGGTGAACTCGGCTTGGATCACAGCTTGCTCCCACTTCTCGGCGAGCGTCTTGCCCTGCGGGTTGGGCGTCTTGTCGGGAGCGGTGAAGCCGCCGCAGCCGCCCGGATCTGGCGAATCGGTTTGCTCGTCGTCGGGCTGACCCTTGCCGCCGGGCTGACCCTTGCCGGGCTGGGGCTTGCCACCACCCGCACCGGGCGAGGGCTTGCCGTTGCCGGGCTGCGGCTTGCCGTTGCCGGGCTGCGGCTGCTCCTCGCGACCAAGGGCGGCGAGGATTTCCTCCTCGGCGAGGTTGTCGAAGCGCGGGTCGAGCAGGCAGCCGGCGGGCATCGCGATGCCGGCGATGCCTTGCAGGATGCGGTTGATGGCGTAGTCGCCGGCGCGGTTGGCCTGCGGCGTCGGGGGCAAGCGCCAGAGGTGGCCGTGCGCACAGTGGAGCACCTCGTGGATCAGGACGAAGCGCAGCTCCTCGTCGGTGAGCCCGGCGACAAACGTCGGGTTCCAGATGATGCGCTTGCCGTCGGTCTCGGCGGTTTTGACGGACTCGTCGATGACATCGACAAGGTGGGTGGCGAGCGCGCCGTAAAACACGGCGGCGGGAGAGGACAGCGCCCACCAGCGGGCGCGGTCGATGCGGAGCAGGGTTGCTTTATGGATCGGGTTCATACGGGAAACGTGTTGATGGTTTGGGTTGGGATTACAGGCTGAACAGGGAGCACAGGTCGGCCGCACGGGCGGCGGTGTTGGCGCGGAGCGTCTTGTCCTCGCGCAGCTGGTCGGGCTCTACGTTGGCGAGCGCCTTGGCTTGCGCGACGAGGTCGGCCACCGCCGGGTCGCCGGCGATGTTGAGATCGTCGGCGAGGTTGAGGATGTCCACGAGGTTCCCGACGAGGGAATCTCGGAAGATGGCCTTCGGGTCGGCCAGCTTTTCGGCAGCAGCGCGCAGCGCCTCGCCGATCCGCGTGCGAATCTCCTCGGTCGCGTTGCTCGCCGACTCGGCGATCCACTCGTCCCACTGACCGAGCGCCGGCACCGGGAGGTACCGGCACGAGAGCGCGAACGAACCACGGACGCGGTCGAGGTCGGGCCAATGGCTCGCGATGTACAGGCCGTTGAGCCGGGCCGGTGCGTCGGCGCGCAGCGTCTCGTACCGAGCGAGGAACTGCGCGACGGCGGCTTGGAACTTCACGCCGTGCGCCTGCAGGGTGTCGGCGTGCTCCAACTGGCGAGCGCCGGGGAGCAGGCGCATTCCGCGGTCGGCGGCCGGCACGGTGAGCCGGTAGTGATCGGCGCGGGCGGCGGTGATGATCCGCGCCGCCTCTTCGAGCGCGGGGTCGTTGCACACTTTGACATCGACGCGGGCCTCGTCGGTGAGGCCGTGCCGGGCATTCTCGGCCTTGGTCTCGGCGGCGTGGCGGCGCACGGTGCGCCACTGCGACGACGTGAACGAGGCGATGACCGCCTTGCGGGCGATCAGGGACGGAGCGGTGGTGGTGGTCTTGGTCTTCATCTGTTGGACGTGTTGTTGGTTTGGATACGGGGCAATCTGGCCTCATCAGGCACCGCGTGACGGTGCGAAGCCCTTGCGGGCGTTTCGGCCTGTTAGGTGCCGGTCTCGAACAGCTGGCGGTTCGCGAGGAACCACTGCTGCCACGCGCCGTTGCCAGCGAGCTTCGCGCCGAGCCGCTTGTACGCGTCCCGGGCGCAGTAAGCGCCCATCACTCGCGGCAGCCGCGAGAAGTAGGTGACGAGCTGCGTCGCGAACTTGGGCTCAGCGGCGCGGCCGAGCATCGCCGCGATCAGGTACTGCGCGGCGGGATCGGTCGGCACCGGCGCGCCGTCGGGATCGAGCCACACCTGTTGCGGCGTGGGCAGCTGGTCGGCCAGCGCCGCGAAGGCGAGGAACTCAGCGGCGGCAGGCTTGCCGATCGCCGCGCCGACGGTGCGCAGGTCGCGCAGGCCGGCCGACCACAAGCGGCCGACCGTTTCCCACGAGCGGAAGTCGGGCAGCCGCAGCGCGGGGTCGCTCACCGGACGCCACGCGTAGAGCGTGCGCCCCGTCGTGCTGCGGTGCCACGCGATGATCTCCGGCGCGAAGTCCTCGCCGCTGGCCCAATCGCACCACGCGGCGACCTCGTCGGCCCACGGCGCGATGAACGTGGAGCCGTCGGACTTCTCCTCCGACTCCGGCGTGGCGACGCTGAAGGCGACGTGGTACCGGGACCGGAGCGGTTCGCACAGGCCGGTCACGCCGGACTTGTCGCCGGGGCGATTGGTCGCGCCCCAGATCAGGACGTGAGCCGGCAGCGCGCCGCTGTCGAAGAGCGCCATCGCGCTCGCCTGCACGTCGATCGGCGCTTGGCCGAGGTCGTCCAGCAGCAGGATGGTCGGCCGGGTGGTGGTGCGCAGGCGGTGCAGCGTTTCGAGCGGGAGCGCCCGGGTCACGCCGCCGGCGGCGTCGGGGACCAAGCAGCCGCCGAGGTCAACGCGCTCGGCGAGGGACAGGCGGATCACGACGAGGTCGTGGCCGGCAGCGGCGGCAGCCGCCGCGATGCGGGCGGTCTTGGCGCAGCCCGGAGGGCCGACGAAGAGGACGCGGCGCTTGGCCGCGATGAGGGAGGCGAGGTAGGTAGCGGTGGAGGACATGTGGATGACGTGTTGTTGGTTTGGATGCTGACGGGAAAACGGGTTGGTGGGTTAGATCAGGCCGAGGGCGCGAAAGGCATCGTCGTCGTCGAGGATGTGGTCGCAGGACAAGTCGAGGTAAGCGTGCCGGCCGAGGCGCGGGTTGAAGCAGTAGAGCAGGCGGACCCCGTTGCGGGTCGTGAAAGGCTCCTCGGTGCCGCCGCTTGCGGGCAACCAGAGGTCGGCCTTGGCGGAGACGGCGAGGCGGTACGAGGCGGAGCGGGACAGGGTGGCGTTCATCGTGGGGACGTGTTGGCGGGTTGGAGTTCCTCTGCATCGCCCGACAGGGCGGCCCGGGCTTGGAACCGGCATCGCCGCAGGGTGCGGAGATGGCTGCATTGACTCCTCCGGACGTGTGGCATTCACGCCCGGCAGGGGAAGGTGCGTCGTTCAGCGTCCCTCGGTGCCGAGGGCGCAACGGTCTTGGCGGCGGGTGCAGCGTCGTCTGGCGACCCTGCACCCTCGCGGGGCACTCCCCGCTTCCATCCGCTCCCCGCTTCCGAGGGGGACCGTGGGGCCAATCCGCTACCCTGCCCCCCGTCCCCTCTCCGCACCGCGGCAGACGTTTCGTCGGCATCGCAGGGCGGTCGGCTCCGCGGCAGACGTGTCGTCGGCATCGCGGGTGTGGTCGGCACCTAGGCGGCAGGCATCACGCCGGCATCGCCTCTCTCGGCCTCCCCGCGGCAGACGTGTCGTCGGCATCGCAGGAACCACAGGACGGGGCGCAGTCGCTCTCGCGGCTGGCCCCCTTATCGGGAACGGAAGCGGCACCCCCCTACAGGCTGGCACCGCGTCGCCGTCCTCCCCCTACGTGATCTCCGGAGTTGCTCACTCCGGTCGTCCGGCCGTCGTACCCGGGGCGCATCCCTGCGCTTCCGGCGGCCGATCCGTGCCGGTCGCCCTCAAGGCACCGGCTGGTCGGGGGTCCACCGCAAGCTGGCACCGGGTCGGGCGGCAGGCATTTCGCCGGCATCGCCGTTTTGCCCGGTGGGCTTGTCGTGGGTATGTCAAAGAACGGCCAGCATCATCGCCGAAACAGGTTCCCCCGTCAAGCTCAACTTGACGGAAAGTGTCATTTCAGAGGGGGAAAACGTATTTCTGCCACACTGCCACACTACCACACTGGTTTCAAGAGGTAGGGGAAGAGGCGATGAAGGCGAAGGGCCGGAGGGTAAGAGGTCGAAGGAGCCCGGCAGTGTGGCAGTGTGGCAGTGTGGCAGGGCTGGCCGGTAGGTGATGAAGGGGTGCAGGGCGATCGGTTGCACCTGCCACCCCACCTCTGGCAGAGGGACGCGGCGACGACCGCGGTTTTTATGTAAGTCCTTCACACACAGGCATATGCGAGGCTGCTTAACATAATAGGGATTGTGGCATCACACGTGCGTAACCCCCTCACCATCAACGACTTAGAGGGGGGGGAGGGGGTCGCACCAGCGGCGGTGGGCGCGCATATTATCAATCCAGCCCCCCATGTGATTTTTTACAGTGCGACTTTACAACTTCTGCCGCACTAACCGCCTACCAGCCAAACACTTCCTTACTCGTAGGCCGGCTCGTAGTAGGCTTCCGGGCCTACTTGATCGCATAAACGGGCGCGAACCATGCAGCCAACGGGGAAACGCCCGCCTCTACGCCACATTAGCGCCTTTCTTTGATCTGGCAGCTTGGCAGTCACCAACCGGGCATTGATGGGGTGGGCGGTAATCACCAGATCTACCAGCGGCGGCCACTTTTCCTTCAGCTCTACTACCACCTCTGGGGATGGTAATGCGGCAGGCGGGGGTGGAGTAGCGGGCATCAGCTCTTCCTGCATGGTTTTCAGGCTATCCGGGTCGATGACTTCGGCCGGAGCATTGTGGAAAGCGTTAATTCGCACGTCTGAAAGCTCGATTCCCCATTCGGCTGCCCGCATCCCCGCTTCCTCGATCTCGCCATTGACTAGCATCCTCCGGAGAAGATGTTTTCTGGATATGATCAGCTTGTTCTGGGCTTTCTTGCTCATATGACGTCGTTCGGGTCGATCTCGATGGGGGCCGGAGCGGACATGGCCTCTGGCGTGAGGGCGGCAATGATCTCGTCCCGGCTCTTGTCGCCGTAGTTGTTGACCTGAATGTTGACCTGCGACGCCCCCATCTGGGCTCGGACGTCCAGTGCGCGGCGTTTGTCCTCGGACACCGAGAAGATGAACCCAAGTTCACCTGCCTTGAACTCGTCGTTGTCCAGCTTCTCCTCGATCCGGGTGGCGATCTTGTCCGAGATCAGGGCCAGCTTCTCCCCCAGCCGCTGGTTGAACTCTTCCATGGAGACCCCCAGCGAGCGGGTCAGCCGTTCGCAGTCGGCCTTGGATGGTATGGATCTCTTCCGCCCCTTGAGCATGCCGGGCACGATCGGCTTGCCGGTCAGGGCGTTGTCGGCTGCCGCCTCGATCGCCGCCTCGACGTCGATGGGGCGCGGTTTGTTGTAACTCCCCTTGGGGCGTCCGCCTTTCATGTTGGCTCCAAAACCCGTTGGCACGTCGGGGATTCCAATAACCTGTTGACCACGTGTCAAGCCCACCCCCAGACTGCCCCGGCGATGAACTTCTTGCGCACCCAGACGCTGACGCGGATCGCCGACAGCCTGAAGCTGTTCCTGAACGGGTCGCTCTGGAAGACCCAGAGCCAGCTGGATCTGGTCGCCGGTCAGGGGATCAAGTTCACCCAGCTGGAAACGAAGGACGTGTCCACGCTGACCGTGTCCACCACCGGGGACAATGGGTCGATCGGCTACTGGGGTGCGTTCTGGGACATGACCGACCAGACGATTGCCAGCACGACCACCGCCTACGTCGTCAACCTCGGCAACGCCAACGCCGACAACAACGGGGTGAGCGTGGTCTCGGGCAACCAGATCACCGTCGCCAACGCCGGGGTGTACAACATCGCGGTGTCGGTGCAGGTCACCTCGACCAACGTGCAGATCCACGACGCGTGGTTCTGGTTCCGCAAGAACGGCACCGACATTCCGGCCAGCTGCTCGCAGATCTCGGTGCCGCAGAGCCACGGCGGCAACCCGGGCGCCCTGATCTTCTACGTGAACATCTTCGAGAAGATGGCCGCGGGCGACTACATCCAGCTGGTGTGGAGCGCGAGCGACGTGACTGTGTCCCTGCAGCACGTTAACGCCCTTACGTCGCCCACCCGCCCGGAGACGCCCAGCGTTATCCTGACGGTCAATCAGGTCTGACCGCGGTCAGATCAGCACCGTGGCCGGAATGACCGTGGCGGCGTCGAGGGGGAAGTACATGTTTTCCCGGACGACCAGTCCGGACCGGAGGCAGTCGGCCATGGTCTCGCTGTTCCGCGTGTCGTGCAGGTGGTAGGTGCCGTCCCGGTTCACGACCTCCCACGTGAGCATCGCCCCGTCGGCCATGCCGGCGATCATGATGCCGCGGGTCTTCCGCGCCTGCGCCGTCTCCACCAGCTGGTGGACCTTGGCCGCGGTCACCATGAGCGTCGGGTAGTTGAACTCCTCCAGCGTCTCGTTGCGGTTGCGCACGATGGCCACCGCCTCCGGGCGCCCCTGCCGCGTGAAGGTGATCGCGATCGGGCAGAGGTCGTTGGGATCGACCTTCAGGCCGAACCCGTGGATGAAGGCGTAGAACTCCGCGGTCTGGTTCCGCCGTCGGATCGCCAGCTGCCCGGTGTGGGTGGTGTAGGCGTAGATCAAGGTACGAACCTCCGGTCAATGCCTCTCCAGTCCGCGATCTTGTTGCGCTCCTCAGCAGTCAGGCTGACGCGCAGCATCCCAAGTCGCTTCATCTGGCTCCGGACCACGCTGCCGCCCACTTTCAGCTGCTGGCAGATCATTTTTGTGGGCTGCATCTCATAGAGCATCCGCTCGATCTGGTCGGACTTTGGATGGCGAGGGTAGCTCACGGCGTTTATTTATGGCTCCGGTATTTCCAGACGAGTTCATGCTTACGCTTGGCTTCTTCTGCCAACTTGTCGCGCACTTGATTGACCATCTCCACGAGGACTTTGTCGTCGGGGTCGTAGATCAGCTCCGGCGTCTTGCCGGTGGAAGCAAAGATGGCGTCGAGCAGCTTGTTCAGGTCCGGGGTGAGGTGGGCGTCTTCGCTCATGACTTCCCTTTCCGCAACGCGAGGTTCTCGCGTTGCAGTTCGGCGATCGTGGCGCGCAACGCCTCTTCGCGGGCGATGCCTGCGGCGTTCGCCCGGCTGTACTCCTCAACGAGATCCCTACCCTCCATCAGGAGCCCAGCCAGCTTATGGGCATGAGCCTGCAGGGAGAGGTAGTCGCGGAGCGACACCATGTCCCCATGCTCGTTGGTCTGGGGATCCGGCATGGGGTTGAACGAGTAGCCCATGGTCAGATCGCCTCCTGCGGGTGACGCGAGTTGTTTACCCGGGAGCAGCCGGCCCGCTTCTTGTAGTAGTGCAGCTTGGAGTGCGACCGGGAGAGGCGCACCTGCAGGGCGAAGAGCTTCTCCTCCATCTCGGCCAACTGCTTGGTCTCTTGGTCGCGAGCCCAAGCCTTTCCGAACTCGGTCAGGCTTTCTACGGTGTGGAGCTGCAGGCCGAAGGGCCGCAGTAGTCGGTTGATCAGTGTTGTCATGGTCAAAGTTTCCGCCGCTCCTTGAGCAGGCGCAGCTCGTCCGCCGTGATGTAGTGTCGGACGTAGCCGCCTCGGGCAATGCGGGCAGCCACCTGCGCCCGCTGCACGCGCAGGGTGGCGCAGATCTCCTTCATGGGCCGGAACTGGCGAACCAGTTCGTCGATCTTCTTACTGAGTGGATTCTCAGGGAACAATCGTCACCTCACCACTTCACCTTGTCGGCCCAGTAGGCGGCCGACATCTTGCCCTTGGCGATGTTCTTCGCGTGACGCGCCTTGAACGACTTGCGCCGGGCGGCGTAGGAGGCGCTTTCGCCCGACTTCTTGGGCGACCCGGACACGCCCTGCTGGCCGAAGCGGAGGGTCTTCACCTGCGAGCCTTCCTTGGCCACGACGATGTGGGACTTCTTCGGGTGCCCCGGTGTGCGCTTCGGGCGGTTGTAGCCCTCCACGCCCGCGTTCTTCAGGATGTAATCACGTACGCCCTTGTCCATGGTCAGTACTTCTTTTTTTTCTTCTTGGCCACCTTCTCGGGCAGCGCCTTGAAGGACTTGCCTTCGCCCTTCATCTCCTCGGTGAACCGCTTGGCGACGGAGGGTTCCTTGGCGTACAGGTAGCGCATCTGCGCTTCGGATTTGAACGGCATGGTGTTATTCGGGTTTGTAGTGAATGGACAGGAAGGACTCGATGATGTGGTTCACCTCGGCGGTGATCGAGCGACGGCTCTTTCGGGCGAGCTTTTTCAAGCCGGCCTCCAGCCGAGGGTCAACGCGGATTTGCAACGGGAGCTTGCGAGCCATGTCTTGACGATGGGGATCTTTTCCCCATTGTCAATACGCAATGATCCCCGCACGTTTACTCGCCGACAACTACCAGCCGGACTTCGGGATCAACTGGATCCCACCGCTCACCCGCGAGCAGCTGACCCAGCTTCCCCACGACAAGCTGGCCGCTTACGCCAACGCCCGGAAGTACGCGGATCAGCGGGCCGAGGCCAACCCGGTCGGGGCCGGGTGGACGCTGCCGTCGTGGCGGATGGTGATGGATGCGTGGAAGAAGTACCCGATCGTCGTGATCCTCGGCGGGCAACGTAGCACCAAGTCCAGCTTTGCCTCCCGCCTGTGCGTGTGGGCCGCGGCCACGATTCCCGATGCGGAAGTGCGGGCGTACCACGTGAATGAGACCCGGTCGATCGAGGACCAGCAGCGGTTCATCTGGGACAACCTGCCGCACAGCCTGAAGACCATGCCCTCCAAGAAGGGTATGTACCACAGCCTGCAGTACACGCAGAAGAACGGGTTCACCGGTAACGTGTGCATCCTGCCTCCGTTGCCCGGGGCCAAGAGCGGTGGCGCCATCCGCTTCGGCAACTACCGCCAGTACCAGCAGGACGCGCAGGTGACGGAAGGGTTCAAGGCGCACCTGATCTGGGCCGACGAGGAGGTTCCGCCCAAGATGTTCGAGACGCTGATCTATCGTACGCCTGACTACCACGGCCGGGTGCTCCTCACCTTCACCACCCTGCAGGGCTGGACGCCCCTGATTCAGGACATCCTCGGTAAGACCAAGACCCTGCACAAGCGGCGGTCGAGCCTGCTGAACATCGACCTGCCCATCATGCAGGAATCGCTGTCCCGCCCGGGCGCGGCGATCTTCTACTTCTGGACCGAGGACAATCCATTCATCGATACGTCCGACTTCCTGCGTAAGGTGCGCGGCCGATCCCGGGACGAGATCTTGGCCCGTGCCCACGGTGTGCCCACCAAGTCGATCGGTGGCGCGTTCCCCGCGTTCAACAAGGAGGTCAACGTCGTGCCTCACGACATGCTGCCCTTCGTCAAGGATCCGGACTACCCGGTCACCCGTTACATGGCGATCGACCCGGCAGGCTCCAAGAACTGGTTCATGCTGTGGGTGGCGGTGGACGCCGATGGCACGTGGTGGGTGTACCGTGAGTGGCCCGACTACGACGACTGGGCGCTTCCCGGCAGCGGGCCGGAGGGCAAGGCAGGTCCGGCGCAGAAGGGCTCCCGCAAGGGGATCAAGGACTACGTGGAGCTGATCCTTACCTCCGAGGACGGGGAGGAGATCTTCGAGCGGTTCATCGATCCGCGGCTGGGCGCGGCCGAGAAGCAGTCGGCCGACGGTGCCGTCACCATCATCAGCCAGTTGGACGACGAGGAGATGACCGTCATCCCTGCTCCGGGCGTGGACATCGACAACGGGTTGCAGCTGATCTCGAACAAGCTGGCCTACGACGAGAGCAAGGAGATCAGCAGCGTGAACGCACCGCACCTGTTCGTCAGTGAGCGTTGCGCCAACTTCATCTTTGCCATGCAGGAGTACACGGCCAAGGGCGGCAAGGACGAGGCGACGAAGGATCCGATTGACGCACTCCGGTACATTGCGGTATCGAACCCGCAGTTCTACGAAGAGTCAGACCTGATCGATCCCAACAACCGTACCGGAGTGTATTGATGAAAGGCGTCACCGAATCAAAGCCCAAGAACATTTCCCGCCACAGCTGGCAGAAGTCGCTGCGTCTGGCCGCCAAGCGCAACACCCAGTACAAGAGGAAAACAAGTTTGACAATCGGGGGCTGACCCCAAGGGTCGCCCCGTGAGTTCCTACACGGGGACAAATGTAGATGCGGAGCCCACCGACCCGGGCTTACAACAGGCACCTGTCGGCGAGACTGGGCCTGACTATCCGTCGCTCAAGCGCGACTTCGAGGACTGCATTGCCAACCTGCAGCCCTACGTTGACCAGTGCCGGGAGAACTACGACACCCGGTTTGCCCTCTGGGACGGGCAGTCGGCCGACGGCCGTAAGCACTCCCGTGAAGGGTCGAAGATCGACCCGACCCCTTGGGACGGGGCGTCTGATCTGCGGGTGTTCCTGACCGACGAGGCGATCAACGCCAAGGTCGCGATGCTTTGCATGGCCTTCCGCAAGGCCCAGTTGGTGGCGGTTCCGGTCGAGGGCAACGACCTGAAGCGCGCCAAGATTGTGAGTAACTTCATGAAGTGGTTGGTGCAGACCCAGATCCCGGAGATCGACCGGGAGGTGGAGCTGCTCAGCAACTACTTGTGTGAGAAGGGTATCGCCGCGACCGGGCAGTTCTGGGAGGTGGTTCGGGAGAAGACCCTGCTGACGCTCAAACTGTCCGACCTGCAAACCCAGTTCCCGGATGCGGACGTGACGATGCTGCTCACGGACCCGACGATGTCCGAGACGCTGGCCGCCTTGTTCGAGGAGTTGTACGCCTGCCCGGCCAAGAAGGCGCGGAAAATGCTCCGCGACCTGCAGCAGATGGGCAAGACGACGGTCCCGGTGGTGGGCAAGGAGAAGTCCCGTCCGGTGGTGCGGGCGTTCAACCTCGACGAGAACCTGTTCATCCCGGGTTCGGCTACCGACCTTGAGACTGCGCCTTCGGTGTTTCGGGTGCAGTACTTCTCGGCCGAGCAGCTCCGGTCGTTCGTCATCTCGGACGGGTGGGACGAGGCGTGGGTGAACGCGGCGATCGAGACCTGCCGCGGCAAGTTCCTCACCCCCACGGTAAACGAGTACATGCGGGTTCACTCCCGCTCGTTCAACTACATCCAAGAGGAGATGACCGACCTGATCGGGGTGGTCTATGCCTACCAGCGGCTCTCAGACGAGGACGGCATCCCCGGCATCTACCTGACGATCTTTACCCCGCTGATGGGCTCGGACGACTACGAGCACAAGGGGTACGCCAAGTACGGGTTGCTGGGTTATGCCCATGGGCAGTACCCGTTTGTCATCCACCGGCGCGAGTTCCTGTCTCGCCGGCTGCACGATAGCCGCGGCATCCCCGAGGTGGGCAAGCCCCTGCAGGACCAGATCAAGGTCCACAAGGATAGCCGCATCGATGCGGCATCCCTCGCGATCCTGCCGCCCATGGGCTACCCCGTAGGCCGCCCGCCTGCCCGCTGGGGCGCGGGCGCCCGGATCCCGGAGCGTCGCCCGAACGAGTATCACTTCCTCGACCGCCCCATGCCGGACGGCAATACCGAGGCGAGCGAGCAGCAGCTGCGCAACGACTTCAACCGGTACCTAGGCTTTGCTTCCGCGGCTGGCGATCAGCAGTTCGCGCTGATGAAGAACCAGTTCGAGACCGACAAGTTCATGACGAGCTGGTCGAAGGCGTTCCGTCAGATCTGGTCGCTCTATCAGCAGTACGGGTCGGAGCAGGTCTACTTCCGGGTCGTCGGCTTGCGTCAGCAGGAGCCGGTGCAGTTCATCAAGGGCGGTCAGGACGAGGAGTACGACTTCGTGCTCAACTACCAGATCGAGTCGATGGACGTCGAGAAGACGTTCGAGAAGATCAAGCAGATCGCCCAGATCGTCGCGACGGCTGACCGTGAGGGCGTCGTTGATTACAGCGAGTGGCTGCAGGCGATGATCGAGGCGATCGATCCCACCATTGCCGAGCGCATCATCCAGCCCAAGGATGTCGGCCAGCAGAAGGTCGTGGCGGACATGCAGGACATGTTGGCCAAGATCTACGCGGGTCAGGATCAGGACGTTAAGTTGGGTACGCCGCCTGAGTTGGGCCTGCAGATCCTGCAGGGCTACATACAGGGCGACCCGGTGGTGCAGCAGCGCATGCAGAACCAACAGGATCCGTTTGGTAAGCGCATCGAGAAGCTGGCCAAGCAGCTGCAGTTCCAGATCACGCAACGCAACAACGCCCAGATCGGACGGCTAGGAGCCTAACATGACCATCCGCGAGCAGGAGGAGTTTCGTCAGCGCGCCATTGCCGACGCGATGGGTGATCTGCTGCCCAACCCCAACTTCCAACAGTTCATTGGCGTTCTGCGCGACCAGCGTGAAGTGGTTATCGACGACCTTTGCCGCGACGACAGCATCAAGAGCGAACGTTCTATGATGGCGTTGGTCGGCGAGTTACGTGCCCTGAAGGGCATCATCGCTGTGTACGAGGAGTACAAGCGTAGGGAACATATTTGACCGTTGACTTAACCCGGTAGCATGCACAGCTCATGTTTACCGGATGATTCTCATACGGACTTGGCGGCTTCACCGGCCATAAATGGTGATGATGTTAGTGGTTAGGTGGCGGCTTCACCGGCCTTGATTGGTGATGAACTGTTAAGGACGGGCGGCTTCACCGGCCTTGATTGGTGATGAACGAGAATACTACTGAAGCGGCTTCACCGGCTTCCAATACGGGTGATGGAAATAAGTCAGGCAACCTATCGCTAGGGCAGGCAGCGGCGATCCTTTTTGCGAACTCGCAGAAGGCGCAGCCAAAACCAGCTCCAGCTCCTCCCGCGGAGGAAGTTGCCACGGAACAGCCTCCGGCTGCCGAAACGACACAACAGTCCGCGGAAACAGCAGAACAGACTACGCCCGAATCCTCGGAACCCGAGGCCGCGCCCGAGCCGGAGCAAACCGCCCCGGAGCCCGAGGCGGCCGAGAGCGAAGAGGACGTTCCTTCCCAGAAAACTTCCTCGGATAAGGAGACTCGAATCCGCGAGAAGGTCCAGAAGCGTGTGGATGAAGAGGTTGCGAAGCGCAAGGCGTTGGAGGAGCGGATTGCCAACTTGGAATCCAGCCTGAAGAGGGCGGAGACCGAGAAGGCGCTGCCCCCCATGCCCAAGGGGAATCTCCCCTTGGCTGAGCACAATGACATGGCATCTCTGGCTAAATACCAAGAGCAGGCCAAACAAGCCAAACGCTGGGCGAGCGATCAGCTTTCCCGCGATGATCTCGGTGAAGGCGTCCAAGTGGGGGAACAAACCCTCACTCGGGAGCAGATCCGTGAGGTGTTGCGGAAGTCAGAGGTCGCCCTTGAGGACCACATCCCGGCCCGCATGCAGTTCCTGCAGACCAAACAGCAGGCATCGCAGCAGGCGGTCCAGATGTTCCCGTTCCTCGCGGACCCCAAGTCGGAAGACTACCATGCCGCGGTGCAGGCTTACCGCCTGAACCCATGGCTGCAGGATCTCCCCAACGCAGACTTCATCGTCGGCGTGCAGGTGGAGGGACTGAAAGCCCTGAAGGCACGGCAAGCTGCGGCAGCGCAGCCCAAGGTCGAGAAACCGAAGCCGAAGACGATCCCTGCGACCAAGCCGTCCAGTGATCAGACCGCTGTATCTTCCAGCACGACCACTCCGCGGGTGCCGACCAGCTCGGTAGCCCGGAACGCGTTGGACAGTCAGCGTGAGAAGTTGCGCTCCAAAGGATCGATCACGGCTAGCGAGGCGGCGTCCCTGCTGGAACGTAGTTCCAAACTCAGAAATCTCCGTTAAACATCATGGCTCAAGCTACCAGTTACAACGTATCGGGAGATCGTGAAGATCTCACGAACTTCCTCACCATCCTCGAACCCGAGGATTGCCCGAAAACGTCTACCTTCGCCAAGACGACGAAGGTGACCAATGCCCTCCAGACGTGGCAGGCGGATACCCTCGCCCCTGTTGACTTCTCCGGCGTCCTCGAAGGTCAGGACGTGCAGGCGTTCAACAACGAGTCCGCCAACCGCGCCCGGTTCGGCAATTACATCCAGCAGTTCCGTCGCCCGTGGATGGTGTCCCGCGTGCAGGAGGCCAGCGATCCCGCCGGCATCTCCTCCGAAGTGGCGCAGTCCAAGGTCAAGGCGATGCGCGAGATCAAGCGCAGCATCGAGGCGGCCATCGGCTCGGACAACGACATGCAGGCCGACAACGGCGTTGTGCCGTGGAAGACCCGCGGTCTCGGTTCGTGGGTCCGCGCTACCGCGCAGACCGTCAACCCGGTGCCCACGTCGTTCCTCACGCCCTCGGCCAGCATCGACACCACGGCGACCGGCTCCCTCACGGAGTCGCTGTTCAACGACGTGTTCCAGTCGATCTTTCAGGTCAACGGCGGTCGGCGTAACTACACGCTGTTCGCTGGCCCGAACCTGAAGCGCGCCATCAGCAAGTTCCAGCGTCAGGAGGGTGCCTCTGGTACCACCAAGACCTATCAGGTCACGCAGGACGCCAACGAGAACAAGGTCACCCTGAACGTCACGGTGTACGATGGCGACTTCCACGTCGTCACCGTCATCCCCGACATGTTCAACGGCCTTGTTGACGGTGCTGATCCGTCGATCCCGACCAACCAGCAGAAGGCCCGCGGCTACGTGATCGATCCCGCCCTCGTGGGTATCGGCACCATGCTCGGCATGCAGGCCGACGAGCTGGAGGATCAGGGCGGTGGCAAGCGTGGCTTCATCTCCACGGCCCTCCTTCTGGTCTGCAAGAACCCGAAGGGCCTCGGCAAGTTCGCCGGCTCCAGCTAACCCTAAACCAAGGAGACCACCACAATGGCTAGCCAAACCATCACCATCAACGATGACCGTATCTCGCCGCTCTCCAATCAGGAGGAGGCGGGCACGGGCTTCTCGCACAAGTTCACCGTCCTTTCCTCGGACATCGCCCTCGCGGCGGCTAACGGCACGACCGACACCGTCACGGTGACGATCGGGTCCACGCCCACCCGGTGGTACGTGAACCGTGCGCTCGCCAACGTCCGCACCGCGTTCGCCGGTTCGGGCGGTCTGACCCTCGCGGTCGGCACCTCGGCCAACACGGGCGCGATGATCGCCGCGACGTCGGTCCTCACCGCCGGTGTCATCAACCTCGCCGGGTCCGTGGTCGCGAATGCGGGTCAGTCCACCGCTACGTCGGCCGCGACGCTGCAGCTGCTGTTCACGAACTCCACGAGCGGTTCGCCCAGCGCCTTGACCGCGGGCGCCGTGGATGTCTATCTGGCGTTGCAGGACGCCGCGCAGCTCCCGTAAGTGATCGGGGGGAGTCGCTTCGGCGGCTCCCCCCTTCCTCTTTATGGTTCAAGACACTGACAGTAACGAAGTGATCACCTCACTGCCGGAACAGTTTGTCCGGGAGTTCGAGGCCGAGGTGCTCGGTCGAGTACCGCAGGAGAAGATCGAGGCCGGACTGCGTCAGGCCAAGCTAGCCCGCATCATGCGACAAGCGGGTAGCGAGTACATTCCCGGGGTGGGCCAGAAGATCGCGGAGATCGACGCCCGGCTGTACTTCCGGATGATGCACGCGTTCGGCGATCAGGAGAACTGGCTGCAGGACTTCCTGTCCGATAACCCCGAGCTGTGTGCTCCGGGCTACAAGCCTAAGTCCAACGCTCTCCGGCACGGTAAAACCTTCGTCAACGGAAAGCCCGTCTGATGGCTAAGACCCGCAACTACTCCGAGTTCCTCGACAGCGTTTCTCAGCTGATCGGTGTTCCGCCGTCGAGGTTGACCACGGAGGTTGCGGACTCGTTGAACCAGTTCTTCAACAACTCGCTTCGGGACATCTGGCTCGCTACCCAGTGGTACGAGACCTGTCCCCGGGGCGAGGCGCGGTTCGTCGGCAACCGGCTGACCTACCCGAACGACTTAGCCAAGACGGCGTATTGGTCGAACACCGGGCTTACGATCACGGCCAACCAGATCGCCAACCCGCTCGACGGTGCGGTCACGGCCAGCCTGCTGTTGGAGACCGCGGCCAACTCGGAGCACCGGGTGCAGCAAACGGTCAACTCGTTCTTCCCGTCCCAGCAGTACACGGTCACCGCGTACGTGCGGCCCAACGGCCGCAACAACGTGCAGCTCGTGGCCTACGATGGCGTCACGACCTACAGTGCGTTCTTCAACATCGCCGCCGGTACGGTCGGCACGGTGGTCAACGCGACGGGCTCCAGCGTCACGCTTCAGCCCAACGGGTTTTACGTTTGCCAGCTGAACTTCACGGCGTCGGCCAATGCGACCACGTCCGGGTTTTACTCGCTCAAGCTGTCCACGGACGGCTCGACGGTCAGCTACACGGGCGACGTGTCCAAGGGCGCGTACGTCTGGGGCTGCGTCGTGCAGCAGACGACCAATGTCCCGGTCAGCGACCTGCTGATCCCGTGGGAGCAGACGGGTGAGGAGACGATCGACGCGGTGTTCGACGTGTATCAGGCGTCGCCGTCGTCGGCCTACTATCCCCGCCGGCAGGGCTACTTGCTGACGCAGGATGGGATCCAGATGATCAACGGGGCTTGGGCGACCTACATCAACGGGGTCAACCAGAGCAGCATCTACGGCATCCTGCCGTGCAACCCGGTGTTCCTGTTTTACCGGAAGTATCCGCCCACGTTCACCGGCTCGACCTACTCGGCCACGGCCACGTACGCGGTCGGCAACCAGATCTACTTCACCGACTCCAGCGGGGCAGGCAACTACTACCGCTGCGTGAGCGGAACGGTCGCTGGTCAAAGCCCTTCGACGGCGCCCAATTCGTGGAGGCTGATCCCGCTCTACACGTCGTTCATGCAGTACTGCATCTATCGGACCTTCGCTGATTGGCTGGTGTCCGACGGACAGCTTGACAAGGGCGACCGGGTATCCCGAACTGCCGACCAGAAACTGGCTGACGCGGTCGAGGTGCTGGAGCGCCAGATGGGCGATGTGCTTCCGACCAAGTTCCAGACCCACGTCACGTCCCGTACCTTCTGATCCACCATGCCAACGATGAATCTCAACAACATCTTTCCGAAGCCGTCCATCTACCGGAGCAACCCGGTAACGGATCAGCGGCTTGCGGTTAGCACGGGGGTCGCCCAGTTTGCCGCCTTCTCCGACACGACGAACATGGTGATGTTCGACATTCAGGACGCGGACGTGATGTGTACGGTGGACGGCAGCACGCCCACGGCCGTCAACGGGCACCGGCTCTATCAGGGCCGCCAGTACACGTGGAGTACGGCGATGGCCGCCGCCGCCAAGTTCACCCGTCAGGCCGGCACCGACGCCGCCATCCACGCCAGCGAACTGCAGCTGTGAGCCTTGTCTGCTCAGACCTCGGCAGCGACGTCAACGTCCTCGGCCAGCGACTGGGCGAGGGTGGCGGCTCGGGCCTCAACCCGTCGTTCTTCGAGGTTGGGGGCGCACTGCTGGTGGGTGGCACGGCCGATCGGCTGATCACCTCGACCCTTGACGTGATAGTGTACGTCCAACCCAAACTCTAACCGCCATGGCCGACACGCGCATCAACGCCCTTACGACGTCTACCGTCTCCATTACGGACGACTTCCTTCCGATCGACGGGACTACGGCTGGCACCAAGAAGCTGTCTGCCTACAGCCCGAGCTTTGGCGGCAACGCCACGGTGGGCGGGACGCTGACGGTAAACTCGACCGACGACGCTTCCAACAAGGACACCGGCTCGCTGGTTTTGGAGGGTGGTCTTGGCGTTGAGAAGAATATCATCTCTGGACTCGGCCTTTCCGTTCGCGGAGCAGTAACGCTCCCGACTGCGTGGACTGGTGCGTATGGGCTGGGCTTTGAATACGGGTCGGCTATTTCTCGCGTATTCTTTGGTGACGGCACCGGCTACACGCTGAAGTTTGTTTCGCGGGCCTCCAGCACTACGACGGATCGGATGACGCTTACGGATAGCGGAGTTTTGAGCGTCCTCGGCACCACCGCCTCCACCTCCACCTCGTCCGGCGCTCTGGTGGTGGGCAACGGGACGAGTGGCGGGCTGGGGGTGGGGGGCAGCATCTACGCTGGTGCGAATATCAATTCCGCTGCCGCAGATTCCAAAATCCAAATCCTAGGCACTGGCAACACTACCGGAGTTAAGGAAATTAACCTTTTGCGGTCGGATGGCGGCGATGCTTGTACGATTGGTTTAACAGGAACGGCATATGCTGGCGTTTTTGCCGCAGGAGGACTTGGTAATAACGAGGCGTTTATTTACAACGCCTCCCCGTTCCGCGTCTTCGTCGGAACTGCCTCCACAAATCGCTTCGACTTTACGTCGTCGCAGTTCAAGGTCAACGCCACCACCGCCTCCAACAACACCTCCTCCGGTGCGCTGGTAGTGAGCGGGGGCGTGGGGGTGGCGGGGGCGATTGTCACAGGTGGCATCGTTCGTTGCGGTGGTTCAAACGGCCTTTCGCTTGGCTCGGATACCGGCAACATTCGAATTGATAGCGCCGGTCCTGCGGGCGTTGAGTTCCGTGGACTTAGCGCGGCGGATACGATCACCGGATTCACGATGCGCGAAATGGCGCTCATCGATGGAACCGCGGCACCTAGCACCCGTGCGGGATATGCAACCATTTACGTCGATACCGCCGATGGAGACCTCAAGGTCAAGTTTGGCGACGGCACCGTTAAGACCATCGCAACCGACACCTAATTTTCCCTCATGCAAAACATCGTTAACATCACTCCCGTGAGCGTCTGGACTTCGACCGGCACCAAGTCGGCCGTGAAGTTCGGCGTTCGCTACACCAACTACAACAATGACGGCACCTCCACGTCCGACACCGTCCTGCTGGACGCTGCCGGTTCGGAGGTTGCGGCTCAGCTCGTCAACGCCTCGGCGGCCCAGACGGCCGCGTGGACGGATGACGAGGCGTTCTACAAGGTCTTGGCGGAGAACGCCGGCCTGAGCCCGCTGTGATTGGAGGATCTATGGATCAGAACCTGACTCCGAAACAAGCCCTCGAACTCCTCGCGCAGACCGCCGCCCAGTTCCGCGGTACGCGCTCCGACCATGAGCTTATTGAAAAAGCTATCCGGGTACTCGCTCCGCTGGTCGAGCCTGCCCCCGTCAAGGCAGAGTGAGCTGCTGACGCTGGCTCAGAAGCTCGCCTTCGCCATCGGGGTGGTGGTCATCATCGCCCTGCTGGCGTACGGCTGCAGCTGAGCCATGAGCCTTCTCTCCTTCCTCGCTTCCGCCGCCGGTGGTACACTCCTCGGCGGTGTCACCCAAGTCCTTGGGTCCGCGGTATCCGAGCTGAAGGAGTGGTCCGCCTCCAAGCGCCGCATCGCCGAGATCGCGGCGCTGAAGGAGAAGGCGATCTCCATCGCCGAGGTGGAGGCGTTCGCCAAGGCGGTTGAGGGTACGACCAACACGTCGTACTCGCCGCCCCCGCACGCGCCCGCGTGGACGCACGGGCTGATGACCATCGCCGCGTTCACCACCCAGATGGTGCGTCCGGTCATGGTGGCGGGCGCTTGCTGGTACATCTGGAGCCGTCCGGCCGAGCAGCTCGCAGGGCTGCAGCCGGAGATCCTTACCGTCTCGTTTGCCTGCGTCTACTTCTGGCTGGGAGTCCGTCACCAGCTGACCCGATCCAAGTAATCCGACATGACTCCCGACGTCTTTGACAAGCTGCAGACCAGCGTCGATCGCATCGAGAAGGCCATCGTGGGTGACCCGCAAATGGGTCACCGTGGCCTTGCCCAGCGTGTTGAGCACATCGAACAGCGCGTGGACTCCCACGACCGCAAGCTGCTGCAGTGGGGCGCGGTCTTCGCCGTGATCGGGGTCGGCGTCTCGTGGCTCTTCAAGGTGCTGACCTAACCGCTCATGCCCACTACCCTCATCCGCAACTTCCCGTCCACCGCCAGTTCGCCGGACGCGACTGACTTCTTGCCGCTGGACGGCTCGGCCTTCGGCACGCGCAAGTGGTCGGCCACCAAGTTCCAGAACGTGGGCACCGCCGACAGCCCGACATTCGCTTCCGTCTCGGACTCGAAGGGCAACGTCCGGCTGATCACCCAGAACGCGCAGACCACGTCGTACACGTTGGTCTCGTCCGACACCGGCAAGCACATCTCGACCACCGCCGGGGTGATCGTCCCGTCCGGCCTGTTCAGCGCGGGCGACTGCATCTCCATCTTCAACAACAGCGCGTCGAGCATCACGATCACGACGACCGCGGTCACCTGCTACTTGGCGGGCACGGCCACCACCGGCAACCGCACGTTGGCCCAACGTGGCGTGGCCACCCTCCTCTGCGTCGCCAGCAACACGTTCGTCATCACCGGCGCGGGTATCACCTGATGAGCCTGATGCAGATGCTCCTCGGCGCGGGCGGGCGGCAGAATGATGCCACCGGGGGGACCATCACGTACAGCGGCGACTATCAGATCCACACGTTCACCAGTGGGGGCAATTTTCGGGTGACGTTAGCCGGCGTCCCTACGGCGGTCGTGGACGTATTGGTGGTGGGCGCGGGCGAAACGGGTGCGGAGGGCAGCACCAATGAGGAAGGGGATCCGCCCGAAATTAGCTCGAACGGCGGTGGTGGTGGTCCGGGTGGTGCGGGTGGCCGGGTTATTTCTTCGGCGACTTTGACCATGAGTTCGTTCGTCCTGAATACGAACTACGCGGTCACGGTTGGCACCACTAATAGCGCCAGCAGCATTCTCCCGTACAATGGGGGCTCGTTCACGGCTGCAGGAGCCTACACCGCCGGCGGCGGTGGTGGTGGATCCCCCGGCACGACCGGAACGGCGTCGAGCATCACTGGCACATCCGTTGTGTACGGCAGTTCGGGTGGCGGTGGTGGCGATGGTAAGAACCAAGGCGTTAGCGGTACAAATCCCGGCGGCGCCGGAGGCACTGGGGCGGGCAACGGTGGTACGGGCGGGGCTTCTCAGAGCAATGGGTCTGCGGGTGCTGCGGCTACTGGCTACGGTGGCGGCGGTGGCGGCGGTGGCGGTGCCGGTGGTGATGCCGGTACTCTCCGCAGCGGCGGTGCGGGCGGATCTTTCTATCAGGGCGTCGTTATCCTGCGCTTCAAGTACCAGAACGCCGCATGAACCGGTATCGTACATATGGTGAGGTTGATGACCAACCGGTGACGGTGTCGGACGGCTCGTTCACCGGCGTGGACGAGTACAACGCGTCCGAGAATATCCGTCCGGGCAACGTGCAGCAGGCAATCAATCTGGACTTCTCCTCGCAGGACGCCCAGACCCGCGGCGGATTTGTCTGCCTGCCGGAACTAGGTTCGACGCCGTTCGGCCTCGGCGCTTCGTGGGTCGCGCAGACCACTCCGCAGAACAAGGCATGGGTCTCTGTGGCCGTGGGGGCCAACCGCATCGTGGCGGTCCAGTCCGACGGCACCGGGGTCAATGACCTGATGACTTCGGTGGACGGCGTGACGTGGATCGCCGCCAGTACCGGGCTTGCGCTGAACTGGTCCGCGGTCACATACGCGAACGGTTTGTACGTGGCGCTCGCCTCGGGCACGACTTACTACCTGTTCGACACCAGCTTTGGTTCCACGGTCATCACCTCGACCTCTGACGATATCGGCTTCGACACCGCTTGCCGGGTGATGACTTCGTACGACGGGCTGACTTGGACGCAGCAGGTGGCGCCCGGGCTCTACAACTGGTCTGCCATCACCTACGGCGGTGGGCTCTTTGTCGCCGTAGCCAACGGCAACGGAAGCACCACGCAGGTGATGACCTCGCCGGATGGGTTCACGTGGACGCTGCGGAACACGCCTGCCTCGCAGTCCAACCATAACTGGCGAGGAGTCGCGTACGGTGGGAACAAGTATGTCGCGGTCGCCTCGGGCGGATCGGGCTCCCTGAACCGGGCGATGTACTCCACGGACGGAGTGACATGGGTGGCCACGACCACGCCGGCGGATCCGGCTGGATGCGTGAGCGTCGCGTACGGCAATGGCGTGTTTGCCGCTGTGGCCACGACCAGCACGAGTGGCACCCTTGGCGTGATGAGTTCGACCGACGGCATCGTCTGGACGGCGCGTACTACCGCTTACGACGACTGGACGTCGGTCACGTTTGGCGGCGCGTCGTTCTCGGCGGTCGGCAACTCGGGCGTGGCAGCCAACTCGGCCATGCTCTCGACCGATGGGATCACTTGGACCAACCACGCTGCTGCCAGTGGCAACGCTTGGTCGTCGGTGGCCTATGGGCTGGGCCAGTATGTGGCGGTCTCGACCAACGGTTCGCCCAATCAGGTGATGACGGCGGCCACGACCAACTCGGTCTGGGCCACGGGGCTCTTCTCGGATCCAACCAACCCGTCCGACGTATGGATCATGGTACTGGGTGGCGAGTCGGTAGGCTTCTACGCCAACGGAAAAACTAGTCGTAGCATTAGTTTGGGTGGCGAGACGGTGCTGCAGCAATCGACCATCGTCCAAGCCAACAACCAAGTGTACATCTTCCGGGGCAATACGAGCACCCCGCTGTACTGGAGTGGCGACTGGAATAGCACGTTTATCCCGGTCCCCAACACGACGTTGCCGGCCACGTTCAATAGCATCCCGCGCAGCAATCAGGCGACGTACTACCAGAACCGACTGTGGGTCATTAACGGCAAGGACAACATCGCCGCGTCCGACGTGCTGGCATTCACCGACTACGACCCGTTGGCCAACGAGATCAGCACCAGCACCGGTAACAGCGACTACATCCTTGAGACCTTCCCGTTCGGCCAGAACAGCCTGATCGCCTTCAAGAACAAGTCGATCATCCTGCTGCAGAACGTCGAGGGCAGCCTGTCCGACGTGACCACCACCGAGATCACGCGGCAGGTCGGTCTAGTCGGCATCAACGCCGTCGTCTCGGTGGGTCCGGATCTGGCCTACGTCAGCTACGGCAACGTCAACCTGTTGACCCTCACCAGCACCAACAACTCGATGCAGCACAAGACGCTGCCGTTGTCGGCCCGGGTGCGGAAGATCATGAGCCGGGTCAACTGGGCCTACGGCTACAAGATCAGCATGGGGTACTGGAGCAACAAGCTCTACATCTCCCTGCCGCTGGACAACAGCGAGGTCTGCAACTCGGTCATCGTCTACAACTTCATCACCGACCAGTGGTTCGGCGAATGGAACTTCGCCTCGGAGCTGTCGATGGCGATCCAGAGCTGGCAGGTGATCGACTATCTGGGCCTGCAGCGGCTACACGCCATCACCGAGGACGGGCGCATCTTCGTCACCGACGAAGGGCAGAACGATATCAGTGGTACGATCGTGTCCGACATCTCGGTGCAGATGATCACCCGGGCTTACGACACGTCTGGCCTGAACCACTTCCAGCGTCGGCTGTACCTCGACCTCGCCACCAACCGGGCGAAGTTCTCGGCGTCGTCGTACACCGAGGGCGCCAGCGAGGAGTCGGCAGTGATCACCGATCAGACGTACAGCCGTGCCGAGAGCTGGAAGTTCAACGACACGCCGTACGACCTGACCAACGTCAACAACGACTTCAACCGTCCGTACCGCAAGGACTACTCGACTGGTCCGGCGTCGGTGCAGTGCGGTACCGGGTTCGAGCCAGAGATGGCGCAGGAGTTCCGACTGCCGCTGATCACTCGCCGGCAGGGCCGACTCAGCTGGATGAAGGTGACCAACACGCAGGGGTTCATCTCCATCATGTCGCTCGGCTTTGAGACTCGACCCGGCCAACGCGCCAACCTAGTCCAAGTTTAACCCACCCAACTATGAGCCCATTCAGACTTCCGTCCGATCTTATTGGTATTAGCCCCGTCTTTAGCCCCGGCGGACCCGGCGTGGCGAATACTCCGCCGCCTCCGCCCCCTTCCCCGCCGCCGATGTTTGGCGGCAAGATGCGTAATCCCGAAGACGAAGAGGGTGATACGGATCTCTCCTCGCTGATGAACTACTATCGGCCGCAGGCGTACATGCCGCCGGCGTACACGCCGAACATGGGAGGTATGCCGTCCGCGCCCACCTTCAGTTTCCCGGTAACGATCCCGCGTGGTTCGCCCGCCATCGTGGGTACGCCTCCCCCTCCGATGCCGTTGTCCCCGGGGATTAACCCGGCCGCGGTTCGTTCGGGCCGTATTGCCCAACCCGAACCGGAAGAGGAGGCTCCGGAGGAAGCGATGCCCATGTACCGCCCGGGGTATGTTGCTCCCCGGCCGATGAACTCCAACGCGTTCTTCTCGTTCTAACCCGCCATGGCTAACGTCACTCCCGGATACACGTTCACCGGAACCGCGGACCCGATCACGTTCGTCAAGCTGAACCTGATCGCCCAGCCGACCGTGGCCATTGGGAACGACGAGGTGACGTCGGCCATGATCGCGTCGGGCAACACGTACGAGTCCGCCGTTTTGGCGAACGGCACGACGATCCAGCAGGCGACACGGTTGGAGGAGACCTACTCCACCGTGACGTTCACGCCCCCCATCGCCATGACGTTCACGGCGACGGAGGGGAATACCCGCCGCATTGTCTGCACCGGCAGCACCGCCTGCACGATCAACGCCGCCACCGCCCCGCGGGCTGGTTACGTCCTGCGCATCTCGTTCACCACGGACGCCACGGGCGGCAACGTCATCACGTTCGGTACGAACTTTAAGTCCACCGGGACGTACACGCTGACCACCGCCAGCAAGTACTACTCCATCGTGTTCGTCTCGGACGGTACGAACTTAATCGAACTCAGCCGTACCGCCGCTGCGGGTTAATATTATGCCCTCTGCCTCCCCAGTCGTAATGAACCCGTTTGTGGTTCGTCCGAGTGATAGCATAAATCCGTACGGTCCGGATTTGTCGGGGGCTAACTATGGGGGGCCGTCGCTGTGGAACATGTTCGACCCTTCGGAGTACGGGTACGAGGGAGGTTTTGGCTCCTCGGCAGTATTTCCGACTCCAGATACGGCTACCGTCATACCCCCTTTTTCGAGTGATGGCAAAAGGGATGTGATTGGAGAGCCCACGACAGCTCAATCTGGGACGATTGAGGAGTTGATTGATGCGAGGCTCGCAAGTACGCGGAATCGGAGGAGGCGAGAGTTGACCGATGAAGAGATCAAGGGCGTCATAGAAGACGTCTACTATGAAGTCTACGGACGCGCGGGGGTTGGTCTTCCACCCCGGCAACAGGGTTCTCAGAGCGGGGTAATCGCTACGTTCCCTTTGCCCGTTGATCCGGTGACTGGCATGATCCTTACCGGTATCGGCCTGCTTGGTTCTGGCGGCAAGGTCGGCACCATCGACCCCAATGATCCTAGCACGATCTTGGGTGCTGGCGCTGGCGCGGTTCAATCAGGCGTGAACGTAGCCACGGGCAATCTGCCCCCGTTTGAACCCGGCATCACTTCGCCTACCTCCGATACCAACATCAACCTTGGGGGCGCTAACAGCACCACTGGTGGTGCAGCTGGCGGTGGTGCAGCTGGCGGTGGTGCAGCTGGCGGTGGTGCAGCTGGCGGTGGTGCAGCTGGCGGTGGTGCAGCTGGCGGTGGTGCAGCTGGCGGTGGTGCTGCAGCCGGCGGTGGTGCTGCAGCCGGCGGTGGTGCTGCAGCCGGCGGTGGTGCTGCAGCCGGCGGTGGTGCTGGACCCGGGGAGCAAAGTTCCGCGACTGCTGCGGCTATTCAGTCGGCCCGAGACATGGCCATAATGGATAGCATTATGCAGGGGATCTACGGCCGCCGGTCCGCGGGCATAGACAAGGTTGAGGCTGACCCAAATGCGCCGCCGCAGGAGAACCCCGGCCCGGGTAACGAGTGGAAAAAGAACCCCAATACCGGCCAATGGGTCATTGTTCCGATTGGTACGGTCTTGCGTCGTGAGGATACCAACACCGGCACTGGTACTCCCGGCACTGGTACTCCCGGCACTGGTACTCCCGGCACTGGTACTCCCGGCACTGGTACTCCCGGCACTGGTAC
>Ga0315909_10000435_pt1 | contig 56249 bp, 70 predicted proteins | sample LakEriMetagenome_11_FD_203527 | JGI IMG/M metagenome (GOLD analysis project Ga0315909, IMG submission 203527) | Freshwater fungal communities from buoy surface, Lake Erie, Ohio, United States - Buoy 2 MA125 | ecosystem: Environmental > Aquatic > Freshwater > Lake | place: USA: Lake Erie, Ohio... | reverse complement strand
CCGCTTCGCGCTCGGCGACGGGCATGAAGCCGATGACGCCACGGTCGCGGTTCGCTCGCGCGATCTCGTCGAAGGTGCGCCCCTTGCGCCGCGCCTCGTAGATGCTGTTGAGATCGACGCCCTGCGCTTCGGCGACACGCCGGAACTCCGCGGCGTCCCGCCCCGTCGCGAGCTTGAACCCGCGCAGCGCGGAGTCGAATGTCGGCCCCTCCATAGCGTCGTAGAACTGGCGGTAATCGACCTCGCGCTTGATGTCGGGCGGCAGCTCGAACTTCGGAGTTTCGACAACGACCGGCTTGATCGGAGCCGCCTGAGCAGTTACCTTCGGGGCAGGGGGCCGTGCGGCCTTAGACGCCGTCGGGGCGGACGGGGCACGACGAGCCAGAGAAGCCGAGGTCGCTTCGCGTTCGGCCTGCTCAATCTGGCGCAGGCGCTCGGCCTCGGCGCGGCGCTGCTGCCGCACAGCCGCGAGTTCCTTGAGCGCTTCGTCCCTTTCGCGCGAGTCCGCCATATTCGCTCCGAGACGGCGCTCTAACCAGACACACGAGCGCCGTCCCGCATCGTATCATGTTGACGAGGCGGTTGCAGGGCTGTGCTGTCGAGGCGGCTACTTCGGCGCGAACTTCCCTATCAGCTCTTCGTTGGTTCCCGTGAATCCATATTCACGCATCTGAGCCGCGAGGTTCAGCACTGCTTCCAGGCGCTTCCGCTGCTCTGCGGCGAGACCAGGGAACGCCGACTTTGCGACATCGGGGCTCCGCACGGTGGCCTGCGTCACGGCCCTCTGCTGCTCATACGCTCCGATTGCCTTGGTGAACTCTGCTCCGGTCTGCATCGCACGCTGCGCCAGCTGGCGCGGAGACTGCGTCTGAAGCTCTCCGGCCGTGAGTGGCGTAGGCGCCTGCGTCGGCCGCACGACCATCGCGGGCCGCTGGCTGGAGGCTGCGCCCATCGGCGTCGGCTTCGACCCGCTGGAGATCGTCATCGGCTGCATCGACGGGTACGTGGTCGTGACGTTGGGCTTCCGCGCGAACTCGACGGGCGGCGCGGGTCGGGTAACCGCACCGATCTGCCCTTCCCGGCGCAGCGCCTCGACGCGGCCGAGGGCTTCGATGTAGGGCTTCTCACGGCCTACGCGAGACGCCTCCAGCAGCTCGCCCAACGACGGGCCGACGGGCTCCGCTACCTTGGGCGGAGCCGGCCGGCGCGCGGGCTTGCTCGCGGCTTTGCTCGGAGCCGGTGCGGCGGCTTTGCTCGGAGTCGGCACAGTGGCGGCAGCGGCGGGGGCCGGCGCAGCCGTAGATTCTGTAGATCCACCTCTTGGCATCAGGCGTTCCCCGTGGTCGTGGTTCCGTTGAGCAGATTTGCCGGGACTCCGGCCTTCTGGACGACGCGAAAGTTGCTTAGAGGAGCGCCGCTCTTCGCCTTCGTGGAGGCCTCTTCTGCCTTCATCCTCGCTTCCCTCACACGCGCGTCCTGATCCGCTTCGTACCGCGCTGCATCCGGCCGCACCGTGCTGTACATGCTCGCGAGGCGCGTCTCCGCGACACTACCGGCCGACGCGGGGCGGCCCTCAGGAACCCCGGTTTCCGCGCCCTCAACGGCCGCCGCCATCTCAGCTTGCCGCTTCGTGGCTTCCTTACGGCTGCGCGTCGAGGGCAGTTTCGTACCGGACGGCGGCGCCGCCGTGCGGATGTCCTCGTCCACGTCCTCGACCTGCGGTGCGGCCGCGCGCACCCTCTCCGCGCGCCGGGCGGCGCGCTCTGCGGCCATGCGCTCGAAGATGCCGGGCTTCTTCTGGCTGTCGTACTCCACCGTGCGACTACCCGCGAACTCCCCCATCGTGTAGGGTGCGGGCCTCGGCTCCGGCGCCCGCGTCACGCTCACCGGGCCCGTAGAAGCCGTAGGAGCCGCCGGAGCCGTAGGAGCCGCCGGAGCCGTAGGAGCCGCCGGAGCTGCGCCGGCGGGCGGCGTGGACTGAAGCTTGGGGCCCATGCCGAGCCGCTCTGCTTCCTCGAAGGTGAACTCCGTCTTCTTCCCCTCCAAGGACACGCCCTCGGGGGCCCCGACGACCGTGATCGTCTTGGCCTTCGGGTCGACGGAGAACTTGTACCCAGCATCGTCCCACGCCACGCCCTTCTCCGGCTCAGCCGCCGGAACTGCTGCGGAAGGCGCTTCGCCCGCGCGCAGCGCAGCGCTGACACCCGCGACTCCACCGAGGTCCACGTTCTCCAGCGCCGCCGCGCGGACCAGCGGATCCTCCGCCTCTGCGGCGTTGCGGTCCCACGCAGTCGGGACGACCTCGGGCGTCGGCGGAGGGGGCGGGCGCTCGACCGGCGGAAGGTTCCGCAGCTCTTCGGGCGTGAGTCTCTGGTACTCCAGACCCTCTTCTTTCTTCTTCGCGTAGGACTCCAACGCGAGGCGCTTCGTCTCGCCGGGCAGCATACGCGCCGCGCCGGCCGCGAGATCAGGCCGGTCTTCGTCCAGCACCTCGATCGTCACGCCGCGCGTGAAGATGTTCTGGCCGCCGTTGATGCTGACGGCTCCCGTACCATACTTCTCCGCGTGGCTGGCGTGGAGCCGGTCGCGGAACCCGACGAACGACACCTCGCCAAGGCCCTGGATCTCGTCGGCGCTCACAAGGCGCGTCGTGTCGCGCTTCGTAATCGCCACCGCTTCGTCCGCGTCGGGGAATCCAACGGCTACGTTGTCTTCGGCGAAGTCCTGCCCCGTCATGTAGCGCAGTGGCGTGTCGTTCTCGCCGTAGACAATCGCCGGCTTGAACACCAGACCAGCGGGCGGCGTCCCGACCTTCGTATAGCCCTCGGTGGAGACGGAGTACACCTCACCTTCCGGCGTCTTGATGTACTGCGCTCCGTCGCCCGTGCCGGCGTACTCGTACCCTTGTGGAGCAAACCCGCGCTCTCGCCGACTTTGCTCGTAATCCGTCGGAGAGAGCAGCGTGCCCGACGCATCCACGGCGTACCGGCCGTCGGCGAGCTTGTTCTGCTCCAGGATCTTCTGCCGGGCTTCCGGGTCCGTCGCCGTCACGCGGACGAGTTCGTTCGTCGAGCCGCGGCGCCCGAACAGCGGACCGTGCTGGTTCGGGTGCCGGAGCTGGTAGACGTAGCGGGCCATCGCCTGAGCATCGTCGAGGCCCGAGCGGTAGATGACCTCGCCGTTCTGGTCGATCATCGCCTCGCCGAGGCGCTTGAACCCGTTGTCCTTCGCCCAGGCGACGAAGTCGGGGTTCGCGATGATGCGGCCCATGCGCGTGCGGAGCCCCTCCTGCCCCGGCTGGACGGCGAGGTCGAACGCATCCCGCGCGTCCTTGAGAAGCCCCTGGTACTCGGTGTCGCGGGCGCGCAGATCTTCCAGTCGCTGGCTCAGCTCAGCAGGCGTCCCGCCGAAGCTGTTCTTGATGATCTCCTCGGCCTGAGCCGAGATGCGCTGTGCCCGCTCGGCTTCCTCTTCCGTGTAGTCGCGGAGGTCGCCCGAGGCAGAGATCTTGCGAAGCTCCGTGCGCGCGTCGTCGAGCGACTTGAGCGTCGTGACGACCTCGGTGTTCTTCTGCTGGGCCTCCTGAACGAAGCGGGCTGCCTGCGCGGCCAGCTCGGGACTTCCGCTCTGCGCGATGGCGTCTCGCACCTGTTCCGGCGTGACCGACATGAGGTCCCCGGCGTTCATCGTCATCTTCACCATCTGGGTGGCAAGACCGACGGACTCCGGGTCACTCCCGACAGCACGGACACCCTTGGCGTTCAGCGTGTTGAACAGCGTGTCCCACGCGACGCCTGCATCCCCGTTGGAGTTCTCGAACTTGCTCCGCGCGTCCAGGAACAGCTGCGAGTTGAACTTCGACATCTGACCCGCGAGCCGGGTGTAGTTGGTGTCGATGTTGTTCGCACGGTCCACGAGCGCCTTCGTCGTCGTCTGACGGTCCTTGCTCTTGATGCCTTCCAGCTCCGCGTGGTAGTTCTGCGACTCCTTGACCGCAGCGAGCGCGCCCTTCAGCATGTCTGATTCGCGGCGAAGCAGTCCGACATTCATGCTCTTGGCGTAGTCTTGCGCCGTCTTGCGAAGCGCGACGTACTGCTTGAACAGATCCGGGTCGACGGAAGCCGCCGTGTCGTCGCCGATGTCGTAGGCGGCGAGGAACGAGGCGTAGAGAGGATTCACATATTCTTCGGTCGCCATCGTTCCTCCCTACTTTACGGCCACGCCGGCGCCGGGGAGCATGCCCTGCGCGGCCTTGGCTTCTCTCAGCTTCGCGTCCGCTTCGACCTCGCCCATGAGCTTTTCCATCTCTTTCTCTTTCAGCTCATTGTAGGCGGCCATGCCCTTGAGCAGCCCCCCACCGGCGCCCGCCGCGAGCGTCGCGCCCGTCTGCCGGGCCTCATCGCGCTGCTGGTAGAGGCGGTTCATCACATCCGCGAACCGGCGCTGCGCGACCTCCTGGGAGAGCGCGTCGACCTTTCCAGCGGCGCCGGCCATCGCTTCGCGCTGCCCCGCGGCGAGCGTTCCGAGCGCCTGCTGCTGCGCCCCGGAGCGCCCGAAGCCGCCCTGCGCAGCCGCAGACCGCCGAAGGTTGGCCTCAAGGCCCGCCGTCTGCGCCTGAAGCGCCCGCTGCGTGCCTGCGAGCATGGAGCGCTTCTCGGCTTCCGAGAGGCCCAACTTGCCCCTCTCAAGCGCCGAGATGTCGCGCTTGATCTGCCGCTGGTATCCGCGCGCCGCCGGGTCTACGGCAGACGCAATCGCCTTGCCGGCTTCGGCCAGCAAGGGGCCGCCCACCGCTTCGAGCCCAGCCAACGCAGCTTTTCCTACGAGACCGCCGGTTACGAGTGGGGGCATCAGAACCTCAACGCGAGTATATCCTGTTGCGCCTCGCCAGTCGACGGGTTACTTGAACGCCACGAAGCGGACGTTTCGAGTGCCGAACGTCACGCGGGTGTGGAGACTCGCGTTCACCACATCAGACGTGGCCGTCGAGCCGTCGATGAGCGCGGCGAACACGCTTAGCGGCGCGTCGAGGTTCATCTCTTCCTCTTCGCCGAGGTCGAACACGACGCGGGGGAGCCAGAGCTTCACGGTCAGCTCGTGGAAGCCCTTCGACACGTTCGTCGCGAGCTTGGAGATGTCGAACCAAAGCGGGGTGACCTGCTCGTGATTCGGGCCGGCGACAGAACCGGCTGCGCTCGTGAACAAGAGCGCGTCGGTTTCGGCGGTGACTGGCATGTACCGACGAAACGCGGGCTGCTCCACCCCGTCGATGTAGACGCGGAGCGCCATGTCGGGGATAGCCGCGGTCTCGTTGTCGAGCCGGTAGATGAACGGACGCCACGGCGCCATGTAGAACGCCCACTGCCAGACGCCGAACGCAACGTCGTAAGGCACATACACACGTTCGCAGAGGCCCCCGACCGCGACGTAGTTTGGATCTTCGTCGTCCTCGCGCTGCCCGAAGGCGTTGTTGTAGACGTCCATCGGAATCGTCGTGCCGTTCATCCGGGCGAACACGGCCTCCTCGGGCATGACGTGCTCGTCCTGCACCTCGAACGCGGCGTCCAGGTTGGCGACGACAAGGCCCCCGTTGGGCTCGGAGAGGATGCCCTGCCCCGCGGTCGTGGAGTAGATGTTGCCGTTGTGCCCGGCGACGCTGAGGGCCGCACCGTTGGGGTAGGTCGTGGTCGGAGTGATGGTCGCCATGCGTCCTCCTACGGCGTGCGAAGCGAGAGCGCGATGATGTTCCCGCGGCCCACCTGATAGGTGCAGCCGTCGTTGGCGACGCCGCCGAACACGCCGATGTTGATGGTTCGAGTCAGCGAGAACCCGTTGAAGTCGAGCAGCGCCATGAGCTGGATCTCGACGTGCTCCAGCCCATAGGCGGGGTCGCCCGGCTCCCCGAAGGGGTCGGCGCTGGACGAGGGCGCGGTCTTCGGCCACCACACGAAGTTGTTGACCATGCCGATGCTCTCGTTGACCCCGGTCCAGTCGGTCGCAGACGCGGAAGTGAGCTGCCACATGATCTTGAACAGCGCGAACTCCGCGATGTTGGAAGCGCGAATCTCCGTGTTGCCGACCGGAGCAGCCCTGCTGCCGCCGGCGATGTTGCGGACCTGCAAGTTCACCAGCACGAGTACCCGGCACTGGTCGCGCGCGTCGAAGTTCGTGATGCTGATCGGGTCGACCCCGGAGTTGTCGATCAGCTTCCACCCCACGCCAGGAACGCCGGCGTATGCGGTCGTCGTGACTGTGTTGAGAAGCTCTGTGTCCGGGAACCAGTTGTTGAAGACCGGCCCCGAACCGTAGCTGCGCTCCGTCGTCGCGGCGCGCAGCAGCGCGCTCGGCAGATGCCGGTTCATCAGCGCGCCGCGCTGGAGGCTTCCCGGCTGGACATCGTTGTAGGCCGCGACGACCGGCTGAACGCGGTTCGTGTAGAGCGAAGCGTTCGAGAGCGTCTCTTCCTCGTCGAAGCTGGGCGCGGTGACATCCACCGAGACCGAGCTATCTACCGGGTGCGCCTTCAGCTCAATCACGTTCAGCTGGCGCGCGAACACATAGATGTTGTCGTACCCGCCATACTGGACCGTGCCGCCGACGGTGTCGCCTCGCGCGTTCGACAAGACGAAAGGTACTCGACGAACCACCAGTTCGATGATATGATCACCGGGAGAGACGGGTACGCATGCGCCGACCCGGATGGGAAGGCAAGGCGGCCCGAGAGAGCAGATCTGCTCGCCGCGCGCGTCTGCCGGTCCCGGCGCGATGAGAATGGTGTCCGCGCGCTGCCGCCCCGCCTTGATCGGAATCGAAGCCCGATAGGTCGTGTCGTCGACACCGGTGATGGTTTCGGGGATGATGTTTCCATCCACCCGAATCGCGAACTGAAGCCCACAAGGGCGGGTCATCGCGCCGTTCTTGTGCTGGCCGGGGCTGCTCGTTGCTGTCGGTATGGACGACCACCACGACGTGGCGCCGTACACCCCGATAGTCCTGTCGAACCCGTACCAGAGATACTGGGCGTAGGCGTTGACCCAGAGAACCGACGTGCCGGTGTTGACCGTCACGCGCACCGTTCCGTAGGTGGCGTTGTCCAGCGTCTGCCACTCGAAGTTGTTCTGGACCGCGGACGACTGTGAAGTCACAACGCCGCCGCCGTCCGGCACCACATGACTTCCCGCCGTGTAGGCGAGCCACGGGAACCCCGCGGCCACGCCGTTGGCGCCGGGGAGCGGGTCGTAGACACCGACCTTGTAGAACGCCTCTTCGTCGACCCCGACGCTCGCCGCGATGGTCTCGCTGATGTTGTGCGCGTTGAGCCGCCCGCTCACCCGCTCCGCCGCAGGGGCGATGTCTTCGGTCAGCTCCGTCGGGTCCAGCACGTCGCCGGCGCGGAGCACGCGCTTGGGGAAGAGGTAGCTCATCGGTCCGCCCGGAGCGGCACGCGGCCGCGAAGGTTGCCCGCGCTGGCCGCGCTCTGGTCGAACGCGAACGCGGCCAGCTCCAGGCGCGTGGGGTAGGTGACTTCAATCTCGAAGGCCCAGCCGTAGGCGTTCTCCAGCCCGACAGGAACCATGCGCCAGAACAAGCGCGGGTCGTGCGCCTTTGCCGTTCCGACGACCGCCGCGCCGGCGATGTCGGTGACGACCCCGCTCTCGTCATCGACACCGATGGCGAGAACGTCCGTCATCTCGACGACAGGCTTCCAGGAGCCGTTCCGGTAGAACCGGATGGTGAAGGTGCCGTCGAAGGCGTCGATCATGCCGAGGTAGAGCGAACGAATGTGGACCGGCGTCATGCCGGTCGCGTCCGCGTAGATCCACCCGCTGCGGTACACGGCGGTCCGCGCCGGCGGCTCGAAGTTCGACGTCTCGCGGTCCATCACAAAGACTGCGTGCTGCTGGGGGTCCGCGAGGGTCGCCGGACGGCGCCCTGCGAACAGCAGGTACTGACGATAGTCGTCGGTCTGGCAGATGTCGGCGATGGAGATGCCGAGTTCGATCTGGCGCCAGTACGAGCCGTCGAAGACCATCACACGGGTGTTCCGCGTCTCCCCCGCGGGCGGAATCGCGCACCGGTACTCCAGGCTGCGCGGATCGAGCGCCGCGACGGCCTTGCGGAACCGCGTCGTGTTGAGGTCCGAGCGAAGCGTCGCGTGGATGGGGTTGCTGACGCGCGCGATGCGCCGGCCAGGGTCCATCGAGTAGAACCCGTCTCGCGCGAGCCACACGAGGCGGCCGTCCGCGAGCGCCTTGATGCTGCGCGGCGCGACGCAGCCGATGCCCTGCGCGAGGAGCGCGGGAGCCGCGAAGTCGCTGATGTCGTAGACCGCCGTCTCGGTGAACGCGAGCAAGTAGCCCGCGTGCGAGGCGACGGCCGTGACCTCGGCGCCACCCGTGTCCGGGTAGACGTACTCGTCCTTCGGCAGCGTGCCGGGAAAGCCCGGAGCGCTGCGGCGAACGATGCCAGGGTCGGACGGCGTGTTCGCGATGATGAGGCAGCCGCGGTGCGCGCACATCGTGCGAAACACGGTCATGGCGACCGTCGGCTCCATCTCTGCGCCGAGGTGGTTGTCCGCAGAACGGTCGCCGAAGACCATGCGCTCCCGCCCGGACAGGCGGGCGAGCAGTCGAGGCTTCGTGCTGCCACGCACCGTGTCCGGCGTGCGGTAGAGGTTCACCGCGACCGTATGGCTGGGCCCCTGCCCCGTGAGGCGCACCATGAACTGTCGCGTCAGGTCGTCGATCTCAGCGCCCGTCTGCGTGCCAGAGTCCGCGAGCGTAGCGGCAGAACCCGTGACTGTGAGCCCCGTGGCGGGTGCGAGCGGGTTCGCCTGCTGGGTCTTCACGATGGCGGCGTTCGACGGCGGCGAAGGCGCGGAGAGGTTGCCGTAGATGTCTTCGAGCTGGACGTAGTAGAACCACGCACCGTCGAGCAGCGCGCCTTGCACGCCGCTCAGCACATCGCCCGGCGTACCGATTTCGCCGCACCACGAGTAGCCGCCCGCGTTCGGGTAGAACGAACTCTTCCCCGGAACCGACTGCGGCCCGTAGACCGACGGCGCGCTCGGAATCTGCGAGATGCCGAGCGGATGCGTCGATCCGTGCCCGTCGATGATGAGCGGGTAGTCGATGCCGTTCGTCCAGATGATCTTGTCGTTCAGAACGAGGAACTGGTCGGGGTAGTTCGGGCGCGTGTCCGACGTGAGCCCCGAGTACAGAAGCTGCCATCCACGCTGCCAGCCGGCGTGCCGGTACAGATACTGACCCGCACGGACCAGCAGCGTGTCGGACGTACCCCCCATGAGGTTGGCGTGGAAGATGCCGTGCATCTCCCCGAACACCGTAGCGCCCTGCCCCGTCCTCGGAGGTTCGTACAGGGTCGGGCCCCGGACCGTCGCGAGCGTCGCCTCCACCGTGGCCTCGAAGTTGATGATCTTCGAGGCCAGCTCGTTCGGCGTGTAGTTGGCCGTAGCCTCGCCGAACGGGATGATGAACTGCTTGGTCTGCTGGTTGTCGGGGCCCGCCATGCGCTACACCTGCGGGGTCGGAAGCGTCGGGATCGCCCCGACCTTCGGCAGACCACGCTTCTTGATCGCGTTCGGAGCCTCGGCGGCGTCCGCGACGAAGTACTCGTCCTTCTCGGCGACCGCCGCCACCTTGGTGGCCTTCTCGGCCTCCGCCTTGGCGCGGTCCGCGTCGAGCTTCGCCTTCTCGGCCGGCGCGTACCAGTTGCCGTTCACGTCGTCGAAGATCCAGCCCTTGGGGCGCCAGTCGTGGACGTTCCGGTGCTCGGCGTCGCCGGTCACGAACTCGATGCCGTTCTTGGTGTTCATCGTCGCCTGCCAGAGGCCGCCCGCCTTCGTGCTGTACTGCACGGACAGGATCATCGCCTCCTCCTCGTTGCCGTTGAGGTTGCGACGGACGAAGATGTCGCCCAGGTCGGGGCGCGGAAAGGAATGACTCTGCGGCATGATGAGATTCTCCTCGGGTTGCCGAGTAGGTATAACACGCGGAATCAGGTCGTGTCGCGGTAGCGCCCGTACCGATACCGGACCTGATACCCGGTGATGCCCAGCGGCTCCACGACTCCGCCAGGATTGGCGTACCGCTTTCGGAAGTGCCGGCACAGCTCGTTGTACCGCATGATGTGCTGGTTCGCGCCGGTCTGGTCGGCGCCGTCCATCAGGCACATGTAGTGCAGAGACAGCTCCAGGTACGCCAAGACCGCGTCCCGCTGAATCGGCACGGTGTCCTGGTCGTTGATGAGCTTCTTCGGGAGCCGCTGCACGCGGACGTCCAGCTCGTAGCGCTGGTCCTGGTGCGGGTAGACGCTGTAGGCGTAGTAGCCCGTGCTGTGCTTGAGCTGCCGCTGGTAGTCGGGGATCGCGTCGCCGCGCCAGAGGAACGTGCCCGTGGTCGGGTCCATCTCGCCGAGGAGATAGTACTTGCCGTCCGTCTCGACGCGGTCGAATCCGGCCCCGTAAGGCGTCGCGGAGAGAACCGCCGTGCGCGCGACGTAGACGCGGATGCGCATCCCGCTGTGGCTGTAGCGAAGCGTTCCGGCCGTACCGAAGTCCATCATCGCGTCGATGTTCGTCGCGGTGATCGTGATGCCCTCGCCCGGTGCGGTGCTCTGGTTGAACACCGCGCTGGGCGGCGAAGGCGCGCTCTCCCACTGCGGGTCGCGGATACCGCCGGGCGCGGACTGCCACTCCGCGTCCTTGCGACCCCAGACGTAGGTGTAGATGAAGGTGAAGGTGCCTTCCCACTCCGGGCCGAGCCACGGGTACTTGTCGTCCGAGGAGATCGTGGGGGCCTTCGTCGGGGCCGGAAGCTGGAAGTGGCGGCCGCGCCAGAGGCGGAAGGGGCGACCCTTGTCATCGCCGCGGTAGTCGACGAGGTCTTGGCGGTACGCGCCCCCCGTGTCGATGGCCCAGATCTGCTGTCGCGTCTCGTCGAAGATGCGCGCCGGCTCCAGCATGCGCGTGACGTCGTCCGAGATGAAGAACTCGGGCTGGTGCATACGGAAGTCGAGCACGACACCCGGCGCGGTCGCCGGATCCCACGGACGGTCGATGCTGACGAAGTAGGCCGGCGACCCCATGACCGTCTGCGTCCAGAACTCGCGGGACTGGCGACGATGCACCTGTCCGTTCTGGTCGATGATCTCGAAGTGCATGAGCCCGTCGAGGATACCGGACACACCCGGCAGCCACGGCGCTCCCGTCGTGAGCGGGAGCCCTGCGGGCGTCACGAACTGGAGCACCCGCGAGTCGGACGTCGGAGAGAGGCGCGCCTGAACGCTGGCGTCTGTCCCTACGACGTCCGGCAGGAGAACGACATGCTCGTCGTCGGGCACGACTGCTTCGGGGACATCTCCCGAGATCCGGTCCAGAGCGGCGTTCATCGCCTCCCTGACCCGGTTATCGAGAGTGGTCCCCGAAGAGTCCCACGCGCGGAAGCTGAAGAGGCGGGCGCGGAGCGCGCCGAGAGATGTGTCCATGCCCGCCTCCTATCCCGGCGACGCGCGGTCGCTACCGAATCAGCGGCAGTCGATGTACGCAGTGCCCGTGGCACCGGCGCCGATGGCGACGTCCGTCACGCCGATGATGGTGGCGGCGGTGGACGCGACGGCGACGACCGTGCCGGCCGCCGCGTCGGTGGCGAAGCCGCTGTCGGCGGCCACGCCCGCGCCGGTGGCGAGGACGGTGCCACGGCCGCGGGCGAGAACCCAGCCGTAGGACTGGGCCGCGATGGCGTGCTGCGCGACGCCCAGCACGCGCAGGCGCGGGATGGAGGCGCCGGTCGAGATCACCGCGGTGCCCGCGCTGGCCGTGACCGTCTTCTGGATGACGGGGTTGCCGATGGCGAAGGCGCTGGCGGCTTCGTCGTTCTTGACGTAGCGCCAGAGCTGGTCGCCGATGCTACTGCCGGTCTGGGAACCGAGCACGAGGCGCTCGGTGCCGAGGGGATAGACCTGGGTGGAATCGACGACGGTGACGTCGTTGCCGAAGACCTGATTGTTCGCGAAGGACATGGGAATCTCCTTGAAGTTTGGGTGTTCGACTTCGCCTTAGAGGGCGCCGCCGGAAACGCAGCCCTGGGCCGGGGTCTTCGTGCAGATGAGGTTGCCCTGCATCGAGAAGATCGCGGTCACGACGTCCTGGTCACCGACGCGCTCGGTGAACGGGGTGATGGACGGGGCCTCCATGAGCGGCATCTCGATGAAGTCGGTGTTGAGGATGTAGGTCGCGCCGTTGGACGCCGGGGACGGGAAGGCCGAGCGGTCGAGGTCGATGGAGCTGTACACCTTCGCCACGCCGAGATCGAGGCCGAGCATGTTGCTCTTCTCGGTCTTGTCCTCGACCAGCGTCACGCGGACGAGGGAGAGGCGGGAGTCCTCGAAGTTGGTGTAGGTGTCGTCGTCCATGACCACGAGGTCCGGGCCCTTGCCCATGCCGCCCGCGTAGTGGGCGCACTGGCGGTAGGTCTTGCGGAGGGTGGGGAGGCCGTCGGTGGCCCAGGCGGTGATCGCGCCGTACTGGTTGAAGTGCGAGTACGAGGTAGACTTCACCACGCTCTGCACGTTCTGGTTCTGGGACGGGGGGGCCGCGAACTTGAGGAGGCCGTTGGTCACGCCCGTGCCGGAGCCGGCGGTGAACTCGCCGTTGAGGCTGAGGAAGCCGGCGAGGTCGGCGGTCTGGAACACGAGGCCACGGGACACGCCGGTGAGGAGGAAGGCGTTGAGGTCGGCCTTCGCACCCTCAAGGGTGGTCTGCGGGTACTCCTCGATGAGCCGGATCACGGCGAGCTTGCCGCTGTTGAAGAGCAGCTCCTTCTTGGGGATGTTGATCGCGGCCACGATGCGGTGGGGCTCGACCTGGAACCGCTTGGTCTGCTGACGGCGGGTCATGTTGAGCAGCTCGTCGCCGACGAACACGCCCACGCCGCGGGCGGGAGCGCCGCCGGCGAAGGACCGCTCGATGAGGCTGCCGCCCTCGGAGGGCATGCGCGCCTTGTCCATGAGCTGCTGGAGCAGCTCGTTGGAGCGGACGAAGGAGTTGACGAGGGGGCCGCGGAGGTCCGCGAAGGTAGTGTTGAGGATTTCGGTAGAGATCGCCATCGGAAACTCCATAGCCGGGGGCAGACGCGCGTCGCGACTCCGACCGGCGTGGTCGAAGGAACAGTTGAAGTTCGTGCTGCGCCTGCCCGCTCTTCGTAGCTACGGACCCCGAGGGGCTACCCGAAACACCGATGAGGGGTGCATCCGTAGATTACCGCTATGGGTATCTACGCGCAAGGGGTTGCAGAAGATTTATTTCGCGTTATTAGACGGGGGTGCGAGGGGCTATGGACTAACGGTCCGCGCCTTCGTGGAGGCCGTGCCGTGCGAACTGCTCGCCCTCGCGAGTCGCCTCGCGCTTCTTGCGCGTCGCCGCCGCCAGCTTCGCCATGCCGCCTGCGCTGGAACGCAGCTTCTCGATGGCGCGCTTTGGGGCGTAGACCTCGCCTGTCGCCTTCGAGCCCTGGACGCTGGGCTTGCCGGAGGGCGTCGTCCACTCCTGCTTCGTCCAGCGCTTGAGGCTCTTCTGCGTCTTCGACGGGCCGCTGCGGTATCCGCCGCCGGCCTTCTTGTACTCCTGCGCGACCATCTGCGCCTTGCGGGCGGACCACTGGCCGGGCCGCCCGCCCTTCCCGCCGGCGAGGATGCGCTTCTTGATGCGCTCTCGCAGTTCGGGGTTGGAGTAGACCTGCTTCAACGCGGCGCGGCGGTCCATCACTTCCCTCGCTTGTCGGCGGCCTCCATCTGCCGCACGACCTTGTTCGACCAGGACTTCCCGGCTTCGCCGCCCCACAGAAGGCCGGCGACGTAGCCCTTGTCCTCGCGGGGGCTCTTGCCGGGATCGAGTTGGTAGTTGCTGGCGTGCCGGTCGAAGTACGCCTTCATCCGCTTCACGGTGGACGGGTCCATCTCGGAGCGGTTCTTCAGATTCGCCGCGCGCTGCACGCCCGAACCGATGCCCTGCGCCGCAGCCTGCTTCACGTCGAGGCCCGCCTTCTGGGACTTCGACTGCTCGCGGCGCAGCATGAGCCCGCGGACGGCCGCTGCCGCCACCGACTGCGGGGGCCGGAAGCTGATGTGGCTGTACTTTCCGTCAGCTGCCATAGGTCTTCTTCATCCGGTTCATGACGAGCTGCTTCAGCAGTTCACGCTTCGCCGACGCCGGCGCGGCCTTGGCGGCCTTGAGGTCGGGACGGGTGGTGTTCTGGACGTCGGTGCCGATCACTTTGCACCTCCCAGCATGGACTGCACGAGCTGTCGAAGCACACCGCGCCGTTCAGATGCAACGGGTCGAGGCGTCGTCGCTGGACTCGGGGTAGACACGGATGCTGTAGCCATCGGAGCCTGCGTCGGCGGGCGAGCCGCGCGCTGCGAGAGGTACGACTTCATCGTGTCGCCACGCTGCTGCTCTCCCGCGAGCATCTTGTTGTAGCTCGCGGTCAGCTTGGCCTCGTCCTCGCTGAAGTCGTTCAGCCCGAACGGATCTCCACTCTTCGCCATGACCGCTCCCTACTTGTTCATCTTGCTGAGGGTACGGGCCAGCACGATCTGCTTCAGCAGCGTGCGCTTCGCCGAGGACAGCTTCTTGTCGCCTTCGCCTTCCTTTCGGAGCTGAGACTCCTTGGCGGCGAGCTTGTCCTTCGAGATGTTCTCGCCTTCCTTGGCGCCCATCTTCTCGCGAAGAGCCCCCGGATTCTTGATGGCGTCTCGAATCCATTTCTCGGCCACGGTAGACCTCCGCGCCATACCGTTATAGTATAGTCGCAGGAGCATCTTACTGTGAACGCACCGGCGAGTCTACCCGGCGGCGCGAAGATCGCGCAGATTCCGGGCCTTCACATGGGAAAGGTGCAGGCGCTCTTCTCGACGCCGTGGGCGTTCGTTTCGATGTGCCAGATCGTCCGAGAAGACGAGAGCATCGGCTATCTGGAGCCGACGAACATCCAGATGAAGTTCTTGCAGGCGTGTTCGGACCATCGCTGGGTCATCTGCGACAAGTTCCGGCAGGCGAAGATTACGACCCCCTCGGTCATGCTGCTGCTCCGCGACTGCATGTACCTGGAAGGCGTGAAGGGCGTCCTCATCGCCGAGCGGCAGGACACGGCGGAGGACATCTTCGAGCGCATCCTGTTCGCCTACGGGCGACTGCCCGACGACGTCAAGGTCCCCGTCGAGTCGGGCCGCAAGCCCGGAACGACGCAGATTCACTTCGCCCACGGCGGCGGTATCAAGGTATTGACGGCGGGCGGGCGCTCTCCCGCGGTCGGTCGCTCCATCGACCGACTGCTCATCACGGAGTTCGGCGAGGCGCAGTGGCAGCGGAAGGCGGCCGCGAACATCTTCCCCGCGGTCAACAAGCGCCAGAACGCGCGCGTCATCCTGGAGTCCACGCCCGGCTCGTCGGGCAGCCACCACGAGACCATGTGGCACAACGCGCTGGAGGGCAAGGGTCGTTTCCACCCGGTCTTCTTGGAATGGTGGCTCGACCCGAGCTGCCGGGTTGACCCCACCGGGTTCCGGCCGACCGACACCGAGCTGGAGTACATGAAGCGCCATCCAGGGATGGACCTGTACAACCTCGCGTTTCGGCGCATCTCGCTCCAGACGGAGATGGCGAACGACGAGCGTCTGTTCACCTCGAAGTACCCCAGCGACCCCTACGACGGCTGGCTCGGCGGTGGTGCGCCCGTCATGCCCATCGACGTGTTGAAGGAGAGCCTCCTCACCTCCGTCGTGCCGCCCGAGCCGATGCCGAAGGGGGCCTCGCTGCTGGAGCGGCCCGTGCGCGGCCGCGCGTACCTCGTCTGCGCCGACCCGGCGGGCTTCGGCAGCGTCGGCGACAACAGCGCCGTGACGGTGTGGGACGCCATCGAGCGCCGCGAGGTCGCGATGTGGGAAGGTCGAGAAGACCCAGGTCGTTTCGCGGAGCGGCTGCTCAACCTCCAGCGGTTCTACAACCACGCGCTGCTGGCAGTCGAGAGCAACGCGGCGGCGTGCATCGCCATGCTGAAGGACAAGGGCGCGAAGAACCTCCTCTGGACGGACCGCAACCATCCCGGCTGGTACGCGACCGAGAAGCGCGTGCAGGAAGGCGAGGCGCGCCTCGTGCGGATGCTCCGCGACAACGAGCTGACCATCAAGTCGAAGCCGCTGCTCCACCAGCTGATGAACTACGACGGCAACCGGACGAAGCGCTCGTCGAACAACGACGGCACGACGCACCACTTCGACCTCGCGCGCACGGCCGTCATGGCGGCCGACATTCTGTCGCGGCGCCGATTCACGGCGGACGAAGCCCCGACGCCCGTGCAGGATTTCGGGACTTCGGACGGGTCGCGCGTTACGATTGCCGACCTTGATCGATTCAAGCATCATGAGCGAGCCGCGGCGAGGAACCCCTTCAAGCCCATCGCTCGGGAGTGGACATGAACCTTTCCAAGCTCATCGACAATCACAGGCGCTACTACGAGCGGGTCGAGAAGAAGAACTTCGACAAGGCGCGTCGGTACTACCGCGGCGATTTCTACATCTCGCGCAACGACACGAACCTGAGCGACGGGGCCATTCCGTCGTTCCTCTGCTCGAAGAACATGATCTACGCCATCGCCGACACGGCGGTGAGCGCGCTGCTCGGCCCGAACCCGAAGGTCGCGGCGAATCCCCGCAACCGCGAGAGCCAGGAGGTCATCCCCCTGGTGAACGGGCTGATGGAATACGTCTTCGACGCGAACAAGATGCGGCGCCGCGCTGCGACGGCGCTCATCGACGCCGTCCTCTGCAAGCGCGGCATCTTCAAGACGGGCTGGAACGCCGTCGAGGACCGGCCGCTGGTGCGCGTGCTGGAGCCCGGCGCGGTGTTCTTCGACCAGACCGTCCGTGACCCGGACGACATTCGCTACTGGCTGGAGGCGGCGGTCATCCCCTACACCGAGTTCAAGCGGCGGGTGCAGAGCGGCGCGTACCGGTCGGCGAAGATGGACGACATCACGCCGGACCGCTACCCGAAGTGGATCAGCGACACCTACAAGAACACCGACAGCGGGCAGCTCCGCGATGCGTTCGAGTGGGTCACGGTGTGGGAGTACTACGACCGCGAGGCGAACAAGGTCACGCACTATGTGCGGCAGGCCGACGCCGTCGTGTTCGAGCAGGAGCTGGACTACGTCCCATACTCCATGTTCTCGCTGAACCAGAGCGCGGTGGACTGTCTCGGCCTCTCCGAGGTCCAGCTCGTCCTCAACCAGCAGGAGACCATCAACGACCTGCTCACGCACATGAAGCAGATCGTCTACCTGATGATCCCGCGCATCCTGTTCAACAGCGAGCTGATCACCGAGGAAGACCTCAACAAGGCCGTCGAGGCGGCGACGGGCTCGTTCGTCCCCATCAGCCCGACGAACGCCGAGGGGCTTCGCACCCTCTCCACGCTGTTCTACGAGATGCCGATGCCCCAGGTGCCGGTCGGCGTCGAGAACTTCATCGCGCGTCAGGAGGGCGACGCGGCGTTCATCTCGGCGCTTGCCGAGGCGGCCCGCGGTCAGGTCGCCGGTGCGCGCACCGCGACGGAGATGGCGATCATCGACGCCCAGATGCGGACTCGTCTCGCGACGCGCGAGGGGCACATCAACGGCGCGCTGGAGGATGTCGCCGAGAAGTGCTTCTACCTGTCGAAGAAGTACATGAAGGAGCCGAAGCTCGTCCAGGTCAGCGGCCACGAGGGCTGGAGCGAGGTGAGCCTCGGCGACATTCGCGATGTCGACGTGAACTTCTCGATGGTGTCCTACAACCCCATCCGCCAGAACCCCTCGGTGCTCTCCGAGACGCTGCTCAAGATGTTCCCGATCCTCGCGCAGGATCCGAACGTCAACAAGCGCGCCCTGCTGGAAGAGCTGGTCACCGGCGTCGGCCTCTCCACGAAGCTGCTCATCCCCCGCGAGGAGATGGAGGCCCAGGAGCAGGCCGCGCAGCAGATGATGATGGCGCAGATGATGGGCGCGATGGGCGGCGCTCCCGGCGCGGCCCCCGGCGGTCCTCCGCTGCCGCCCGGCGCGGTCCCCACAGAGGTGCCCGCCACCGAGACGGTGGAGGCGGCGACGCAGAACGCCCCCTCCGATGTCATGGAAGCTATGGGCCCCACTCCCATCCCCGTCGCGTAGGAAAAAAGATGCCGATTCACGACATTCGCTGCTTCGACTGTGATACAATCTTCAGCGACGAGTTCGTTGTCGTGGGGCACCTCCCCGCGTGCGCGCTCTGCGGTGGTGCGACCAAGATCGACTGGAGCCACGGGCAGGGGCCCTCGGTTCGCGGGCATGGCTATGGCAGCTTCACGGCTGTTGACATGGGCGTGCTGGGCAAGGCCGAGACGAAGGAAGACTACGACCGCGCCGTGTCGGTCATCCAGCAGCGCTTCCCCGGCCACCGCATCGAGCTGGAGGGCGAGTCGAAGTCGCAGAAGCAGGCGCGCATCGACGCCATCCGCCAGCGCTCCTACGAGACGAAGAAGCGCAACGGGGTCACCGAGACCGAGCTGCGCCAGCGCACCGTGGAAGGCGAGGCCGAGAAGGCGGGCCGCGCGACGAAGATCATGTCGAAGCCCGTAGTGTCGCCGTGAAGCCGGACTTGGCGGAGGCGAAGCGTCGGGCCGCGGCGCGGCAGCGCGACATCCGCGTCGCCGGCGTGCTCGACGTGCAGGACATCTCGGTTCTCGAAGACCGAGTGACGGGAGAGCGGCGGCGCGTGCCGAACAAGCTCATCCTCATCGCCGGGTCGCACCGTGTCGCGTTCGAGCTGGTGCCTGCGGGCCCCGGCTTCGAGGACGAATCGCCGGACGAAGAGTAGCGAACCGGGTCGCGCTCTTTCTCTACCTTCCCGGTTTACTCAAACCATGTTAGGAGATTCCAATGGCCGACATGAACAAGATGCCTGCGGGCGGGATCGTGCCCAGCCGCGACATCAAGCCGCTGGCGGATGAGATCCAGGCGATCCTCGACGCTGGTGGCGGCCCGCCTCCTGCGGGTGGCGCGATCGAGGGCGCCGCGAAGGGCGGCGAGATGGGCGCTCCGGGCGGCGAGATGGGCGCGAAGGCCCCCGCTCCGGGCGGCAAGATGGGTGGCGAGATGGGCGACGAGATGGCCGTCCTCGCGGACACCCTCGGCGTCTCGGCCGAGAAGGCCCAGGCGCTCTACGACGCCGCGCAGATGATGCCGAAGCTCGCCGGCAAGAGCCCCGCCGAGCTGGCGATGATGCTGGAGAAGGACATGAATCTCCGCATGCAGCTGGAGAAGAACATCGGCGCCGGCGAGGACACGATGGCTCGGAAGGCGATGGCTTCGGAGGGCATGAAGGCCCCCGCGGCCGGGCCTCCCCCGATGGAGCCCACGCCTGGGCCGATGAAGAAGTAGACCGGAGGACTGATGCTCGAAGCCGAGAACGAAGAGACTGAGACCCTGAACGAGGAGACCGAAGCGGCCGAAGGGGGCGAAGCGGAAGCCTCGTTCACCGAGGACGCGCCGTCGGTCTTCGACTGGAACGGAGAGCTGGACGCGCTGACGAAGTCCGACTGGTTCGGGCGCATCGGCGACGACGGGCTCCGCAACACCCTCGTTCGCGGCTTCGAGTCGAAGTACCGGAACTTCGAGCGCGGCTTCACCAAGGCGTTCCAGGACACGGCGTCTCGGCGTCGTGACCTGGAGCGCCGCGAGGCGAAGATTCGCGACGACGAGCAGCGCATCCAGCGCTGGCTGTCGGGCGACGCCGACCCGATGGCGGAGAAGCAGAAGGAGATCGACCAGCTTCGTGCGGCGCACGACGCGGCGCTCCAGACGCTCCGCGACGAGTACGAGCAGTCGGTCCGCAAGGCTGCGGACGAGTGGACGGGCAAGTACGGTACGGCCGAGCGCGAGCGCGACGAGCTGCGCCAGCGGCTGGAGCAGTTCGAGTACGAGGCCAAGGCCGCCGAAGAGCGGCAGGTCGAGCAGGCGGTGACCGAGGTCGAGGACTGGATGAAGTCCGAGGCGTCGGACATCTACGACAACGACGAGGCGTTCTACGCCTTCTGCGTCCTCTGCACCGGCGGTGTCGATCCCGAAGACGCCGTGACGATGGTCCGCGCCAAGTACGGCGCGGCGCCTCCGCCCGCCCCGGAGCCCGTGCCCGAGGCGATGAACCTGATGAACCTCGGGCCGAACCGGGCCGGGGGAACGGCGCAGACGGACAACCGCTCCTACAAGGAGATCATGGACTCCATGCGGCGCATGGCGCAGTCCGACGAGAGCGCTTTCTACAGCCCGAAGCGTTGACAGACCGAAGCGACTTTGCTAAGGTCGTCATGGGCCTGTGGTGCGTAAGCATACGGCTGGTTCCGGGGTGTTAGGGTCAATGCGGCCGCCGGGAGGGGCGACTCTCCCGGCGGTTCGCAGTTCAGGGGCCACGAAACGCAGAACGCCCCGAGGGCGGGGCCCCCGAGGCGTCGAGCCGCGGCTACGAAGTGTAGTCGGGACTACCGATTGCCGATGCGGACGCCGACCTTCACGACGGGCTTCTGCACGAGCTTGGAGAGGTCCGGCTTCTTCTTGTCGGGAACGCCGTTCATCTCCTTCTGCGCGTCGATGGTGTTCTTCTTGAGGCGGCTCAGGATGTCGTAGTAGTCGCTCATTTCTTCTCCTTCGCGGCCGCTTGCAGATCCTGGCGGAGCTTCTCGGTTGGATTGGTGTTGGCGAGAAAGCTGGCGGCCGCTTCGCCGCGGTTGAGCTTCTCCTGCATGATGCTCATCAGCGCCGCGTACTCGCGCGTCCGCGGCCCAAACGGAGACGGCTGCTGGCTGTGCCTGCGGAGGTTCGTCTCGCCGCTGTGGTAGGCGGCGCCCAGGACTGGGTAGTCGCTGCCGAACTTCTTCTCCATGTCGCGCAGATACTCGGCGGCGCCGCGAATGGAGTCCTCGATGTCGCTCGGGTTGACCCCATACGTCTTCTGGACGAGCGGCATGAGTTGGGCGATCCCCGCGGCGCCCGCGTCCGACGACATGTACTTGCCGGGGGTCGGGTTTCCGCGCTGCTCCACGGCGATGATGGCCATGAGCAGCTTTGGGTCGATGCCCGTCATATCCGCGTGCTTGCGGATGAGGCCCTCGTTCGGCTCGACGTGCAGCTTCATGGCGCGGTCGAGGTTTGCCTCTTCGCCTTTCACCGTGTCGTCCGCGCGGAAGTCCTGCACCTCCCGCATGACGCGGTCGGCGGCCATCGCTTGGCGCTTCGCCGCGGAGATCGGCGGCTCTTCGCCGGCCTTCTCTTCAGCCATGTCAGTACTTCATCGGCTTGGGCTTGAGGAACGCCGGCATCGGCTTCTTGGCCTTCGGAGGCTCGGGCATCGGCTCCTCACCGGTCGGCTCGTCCTCCTCGTCCTCCTCTTCCTCGCCACCCTCGGCACCGGCGACGATGGCCTTGAGCGCCGCGGCCTGCTCGCCGTGCATCACGGACGACTTCTCCAGCTGGCCGGCGATCTCGCGGAGCTTGGCCGCCGCCTCGCGGAAGTCCATCTTGCCGAGGTCGAGCTTCTCGCCCTCGCCCTCGCCTTCCTCGTACTCCATCGGGCCCATCGCCATCTCGGCGTTGGCCATCGGGTCGAAGTAGCCCCCGCCGCCGGCCTTCTTCTTCGCCAGGATGAGAATCGTCGCCGGTCCGTGCATATTCGCCTCTTGGATGCTATACTACTGCTGCCATGAAGCGTGCGCAAGGGGCGCCGCTGGTTTCTTGGAGGTGGTCATGGCTGCATATGGTTGGATCACTCGGAAGTTCATTCGGTACGGCGAGGTCATCACGGAGCACCTCGCCGCGAACGCGGTGACGGCGGCGAAGCTCGCTTCGAGCATCGTCGATGGGTCGAAGATCGCGAACACCACGGTCGGGGCTGCGGTCGCTCCTGCTGCGAGTCGCGCTCTGGTGGCCGCCGAGGTCGGCGCTCCGGTGCGCCTCGTCCTCGCGGTCGCTGACGCTGCGGGCGGCAACGCGGACTTCACCAGCGTGCCGTACAAGTTCCTCGTCACCGGCGTCAGCTACATCAAGACGGGTGGCGCGGGCAACGCCGGCAACAGCATCACGCTGCACAACGGCACGACTGGCAACGCCATCACCAACGGCATGAACAACGCGACGGACACGGGCACCGCGTACGCCTCGACGCTCGACGATGCGTTCACCACCGTGGCCGCGGGCGCGACGCTCCGCGCCGTGACGGTCCGGGCGGGCGGCAACAACGCCGCTCTGCTCATCGTCGAGGGCATCCGCGTCGCCTAAGCGGCGCTCAAGGGGCCGGGAGCGGGCTGAACGCGCGTCTCCCGGCCCTGACGGGCTACGCATTGGCCCACTTGACGGGCACGACGTGGCCCGGACCCCAGGGAGTGCCTTGAATGGCGACCTTTCGGCCGCTCTTGTCGCTTCCGGGGAACGGATCGAGGTCTTGGAGCCGCTTCTCGGGGCTCCAGTAGAAGTAGATCGGCGTCCCATCGACCATTCCCCAGTACCGGGACCACCCGTTCTGGGTGTAGTAGTCGTGCAGGACCGCTTCGGGGACCGGAATCTTGTCCGTCGGGCCGCATTTCGACCAGCCCGGCGGCGTTTCGTGGACTTCCGCGTCGGGATCGGGCGTCGGAACGGCGTCTTCGGGGCTCGGATCGGCCGATTTCGCCTCTTTCTCGGCGGTTTCGGGCCGATTCTGGCCGCGGTGGGCGCGTTCCAGGGCGTCGAGGCCCCGGATCAGCGCCATTCGGCCCACCGTTTCTGCCGAAACTTCGACGCCCAGCTCCTTGACATGCGCCAGCCCCTTGATAACAGGGATCATCGCCCGGAGTCTGTCTTGAATGTCGACTTCGAGCCGAAGCGCCAGTAGCCCGCGCCCGTCGCCGACGACGACAGAGCCGCCCCGCGCGCGGAACTCCTCGCTGCGGCGCTGGATTTCCTTGTCGAACGCCGGCAGAGCGGGCGGATTCCATCGCGACGACGCATCCAGCTCGACACGCGGAGCGCTGCGAGACAGGGTGGGCGCGGCGTTAGCCGCGTCCGCCCAGTCTCGGAGGGCCTTCATGCCGGTGGGTCCGACGCCTGGGATGACGCCGTCGTCGAGGCCGGGCATCGGCGTGCCGCTGAGCCAGTCCTTGAGCTGCTGCTCGTCGTTGAAGCCGGCCTTCGCCAGGGCGTTGCGGAGGCGGAGCGGGAGGGGGAGGTCTCGAATCATCGGCGCAGCGTAGCACCGCTGTGGTGGGATGACAAGCGTACCGCAGCGGTATAGCGATTCAGAAATATGCTCGCGTCCGGGGAACGCTCTTCGCTTTGGGGTCCCCATTGACTCTACGGCGGGTTGGTGCCTTATGGATTGTCATCAATAGTTTCGGCGTCGTCGCTCGCTTCGTCGTTGGTGCGGCGCGGCGGTGCCGGCGGCGGGTCGGCGGCGCCGGGGGGTCCGGTGCCGGGGGCGGGGCGGTCCGGCGCGCCGGCGGTTCGGGCGGACACGAGCGCCGGAGCGCCGGCCTGCAGCTCCGGCCGGACACGAGCGCCGGCGCCGAAGCTCCGGCCGGACCGGCGGACCGGCGGACCGGCGGACCGGCGGACCGGCGGACCGGCGGACCGGCGGACCGGCGGACCGGCGGACCGGCGGACCGGCGGACCGGACCGGCTCGAAGCGTCGCGAGTGCGAAAGTGTTAGTTTAGCGCTCCAGTCGACGATCGGCCCTTCGGCCATAGTGGGGCCTACCCCCGAAGCCGATCGCGCTCTAATGCGCTCCCAGTGCGTTCTACCGCTATTGACACGTCAATATCAAATATTGAGCACATCGCGCTAACTACCCGGAATGATTGACTATTGCTTTCCGGGCGGATCGGCGGATCGGCGGATCGGCAGATCGAAGGGTTCTGTTTGCGCGCTGAACCGCCCCGGTATAGGTGGATCGGGACCGGTTCACTTCCCCCGGTCCTCGGAGTCAGCCGTGCCCGCACTCGTCCGCAAGCCCGAAGCCCGTTCCCGCACGATCGCCCCGTGGCGCGTCGCATGGCGCGCCGTCCGCAAAGCAACACGCGCCCCGAAGCTTCACGACACGATCGTGCTTTGGTCCGGCGCGTCTACGCTTGACGCGACGCCGATTATGCTTGTGGCGCATCGGATCAACGCGCCGAGCGAGAACGGTAAGACCGGGGATATGGTCCAGGTGTCGATCATGCGGCAGGATCGTCCGCCGATCGAAGCCTGGAAGGCCGGCGCCGACGGCGCCGTGTGCCCGGACGACTGCGGGCACCGTTCGATCCCGCGCGGCGGCAAGGGCGACTGCTACGTGAACAAGGCGCGGTTGTCCGCCGCATGGCGTGCGGCCCGTCGCGAGATGGAAGCCGGCCGGATCGGCTGGGTTCCTGGTACGTTTGCGGGGGCCCGGATCCGGGCGGGTATGGAGGGCGATCCCGCGGCCGCGCCGCTCGAAGTTTGGGCCGCGCTCCTCGCCGAAGCGCGCGGACACACGGGCTACACCGCGGCGTGGCGCACGCTTCCCGTCGAATGGTCGTGCTATTTCATGGCTTCGGTATCGTCGCCCGCGGACTACCTGCGGGCCCGCTCGAAGGGATGGCGCGTATTCGCCGCAAGCGAAAGCCCGGCGGACGATCGCGCGTTCGCCGAAGTAGGCGCGTCGCACTGTGAAGCGGATCGTCCCGAAGCCCCGATCCCCTGCGTCGCGTGTGTCGCGTGCAACGGTGCGGCGCGCAACGCGGCCCGGCCGGGTCGCTACGTCAAGCTTCACGGTGCGATCGGCGCGAAGCGGCGCCGGATCGCGAGCGGCCCGGCCGCGTTCCTGGCCGCGGCCGCCGATGCGGTCTCTGAGATGATCCCCGAAGCGTAGCGCTCCCCGCTCCCCGCTCCCCGCGGCCCCCGATCCAACCGGATCGGGGGCCGTTCGCGTTTAGGGGCACTGGGAAGCGATTAGAGCCGTTCGGGGCGCGCCCCTATGCCTACCCCCTGCCGCGCCCCCGCTTTGCCCGTGGCGGGCTTCCTATTGCGGTTCCCGACGGTCCGGCGCCCCGGCGCCCCGGAGCCCTGACTCCCTGGCACCCGGCGCCCCGAAGCTCCGGCACCCCGGCGGCCGGCGGCCGGCGCCCCGTCCGGCCGGCGGTCCGGCGCCCGGCGGGGCGACGCGCGGGAAGGCCACTGGGACGCGATTAGAGCCGCTCCGGGGCCGGGGGGCTACTCCACCCCTGCCGGCCCCCCGCTTTCGCGCTGGCGGGCTTCCCAGTAGCCTTTCCGGCGATCCTGCCGGCGACTATCCGGCGCGGCGCCGGTGGCCGGGGCCCTCGCGGGGCGGGCCGCCGTCGAAACTGCGTAGAAGACTACGCAGTTTCAACGCCGGCTCTATTGCGATTCACCCTTGCCGGCGGGCCGGACCGGCGGCGCGTCCCCCTCCCGGCGGACCGGCGGGCCGGCGGAGCTGCCCGGCGGACCCGTCACGGTTCAACGCCGACAATCTCACGGCCGGAGGGCCGACTTGTTACGAGACGTTCGTCTCGTAACAAGTCGAGCCGGAGGCGTCAAACGCACCTCGCGGTTTGCGTTGACCCGTGCCGTCGCGACCGGTTGCATATCTACTTTCGATAGCAGGCCGTATATCATCCATGTATATCGGCGTTCGACCGGCGCTTTACCATTCTATCGTCGCCGCGACCGTCGCCATGCGGATCTACCGTCCGTAGATTTCGTCTCTTGACGAGTCAACCCCGACTTGCGAATAACCCAGGTTGAACGCCGTGTTACACGGAATGAGCCATGATCGCTCTTCTCCGTAACTCGTTCCCCCAACAATCACGGCGACTTGCAACACCCCACAACAGATCGAGATCTCACTCTCTCCGTATAGGGGCTCTACGTGTAGCCTCTACTCGTATTCCTGATCGTGTATCTCTCCGTATAGCTCCTATAGGCCCCCTCTCCGCGGCGTGCGTAACGCGTAACGCCGCCGATTCCCGGCCTCCAACCTGCCCGATTCCGTTACCATCGTTGTAACGCCGACTTTCGCCGACTCTACCGCGGCGGAAACTTTCTCCAATCTCGAGATGCCGCAGGTTCTACGCCTACTTCCACGAGGCGGCACGGTCGAAACATATACCGTACCGGTTGACGGGTTCCACCGGCCACCATAACCTGCCTGCGTCACCCCGAGGCCCCCTGTGCTCGCCTGCGCCCTCCTCGCCGTCCTGCCGCTCATCCTCCTCCCGATCGCCCTCGCGATCGGCGCCCTCCTCCCGGTCGAGGAGCTGGCGCCCGCCGAGGTGGCCGAGGTGGCCGAGGTGGCGCCCGCCGCCGCGCCGCCGATCCTCCGCGTGACGGTGGCCCGGGTTCGCCCCGGCCTCGTTCCCCTGCCGCCGGTGGCCGACGAGGCGACGATCCTCCGCGCGCCCCGCGGGGCCTCGGGCCGCTTCGTCGCTCCCCGGTCCTGCTACGCGCCGGCCCCCGAGCTGGCCCTCCCTTCGGTCCTCTAACCCCGACCCCCGACACCCCGGAGTCCTGACCATGCTCTCCACCCCCGCTGCCCGCGCCCACCGGGCCGCCGCCGCCGCCCTCGCGGCGGCGTCCGCTACCTACGCCGCGCTGGCGGACGGCGACCGCGCCGCCGCCGCCACCGCCCTCGACGCCGCCCTCGACGCGGCGCACGACGCCGCCGCCGCGTATGCCGCCGCCGCCGCGTCGCGCACGTCCACGCACACGGCCTTTACCGACGCCGCCGCCGCCCTCGCCGCCGCCCGCGCGGCCTTCGCCGCGGTAGACGCCGCCGCCTCCGCCGCCACCACCACCCTGGAGTCCTGACCATGCCCCCCTTCGACTACAACGCCCTCAGCCGCGCCGCGCGGGCCCACGGGCCCGACGGGTTCCGCACCTTCCCCGCCTTCGAGGACGACGGCGGCGACCTCGCCTGTGTGCTTCGGGACCTCCGCCACATCTGGTCGGAGTACCACCATGTCGACGCCGCGGTGGCCGCCGCGGCCCTGCTCGCCCTCGCGGAGCGCCTGCGTTCCGCCGAGGCGGATCTCGCCACCCTGCGCGCCGGGGTGCGCTCGTGAGCCCCCGTCTCGCCGTCGCCATCGGCATCGCCGTCGGCCTGCTCGCCACCTACTCCGCCTACCTCGTGGGCGTGTTCGCCGCCGACCTCGTCGGCGTCGGTGTCGCCGTCGCAACCTACGCCGGGCTCCCCGTCCGGCGCTCCCCCCGGAGCTGACCATGATCGTGTACCGCTACAACCTCGGCGAGACCCCCGACGGGCTGCCGATCCTCCTCGACTACCGGCGCGACGGTGACGCGGGCGCCTACACTCTGTGGCTCCGCGACGGCGACGAGCTGCACCGGGTGGGCGTCTACCCCTTCGCCGGCCCGGCCGAAGAGCTGGGCGCCAACCATGACGCCCGCGAGGACGCCGTGTGGCTGCTCACCAAGCGCGACGAGCCCCCGAGCCACGCGGAGCCCCTGCGCGACGAGCCCGAGGCCCTCCTCGGCAGGTAGCGCGCTCTGCTGCCCCGGCGGCCGGTCCGATCCCGGCTGCCCGGCAGCCAACAGAAAGATCTTGACGCCCCCCTACCGCCACGGTAACTTCCCTCACCGGCGGCCCCCGCGCCGGTTCACCCTCAGGAGTCAGCCATGACCGACAATACCGCCCCCGCCTTCGCCCGCTGGACCCGCCCCGACGGCAGCGTCACCGAGGGCCTCGCCTTCGAGATGATGGCCGCCTACGCGGCGGCCGGCTTCGCGGGGCGCCTCGTGCCCGTCACCCCGGCCGCCTCGGCCCCGGCGCCCGTCGTCGCGGCCCCCGTCGCCCCGGCGCTCCGCCCCGGCGTGGACGTCGACGCGGCGGCCGCCGCCCGCATCGGCGCCGCCGAGGCCTTCCTCGGCACCCGCGGCTTCGCCGCGCCGCCCCCCTGGTTCGCCGCCGGCACCGAGATGCTGCCCGAGGGGCGCGCGAAGTTCGGCAGCCTCGCCCGCCGCCACGCCGACCTCCCGGCGTTCCGGGACGCCGCCGGCGCGGTCATCGATCAGATCCGCGCCGAGCGCCGGCGCGACGTCCAGCTCGGCGACGCGCGGCAGCTGCGGCTGCTGCCCGACGGCACGCTGACGCGGGGCAAGGCGCCCATCGCGCTGGAGCCCCTCGCCCTCAAGGGCCTCGTGCAGCGCTTCCCGAAGGCGTTCCCCTCCGCGTGGAGCTTCCTCGCGCTCCTCGACCCCGCCGACCGGGCCGAGGTGATGAACGCCCAGCTCAAGCGTCTCGCGGAGTTCTACCCCGAGGACGACAGCCGCGAGGTGCGCCTCCGCCTGCGCACCATCGGCGGCAACTGGCAGGCCTTCGCCGCGGTGAGCCCGAGCTATATGCCGATGGACGGCGACCGCGTCCTCGGCACCTACGTCGAGGCGCTCGACGGGCTCGGCCTGCCGGACCCCCGCGGCGCCGTGGCCTACAACGGCGAGACGACGGACGTCACGATCCGCGCGACGTGGCACGCGCCGCAGTCGTTCCGCCCGAGCGTCGGCGACGTGTTCGAGTCCGGGATCGTCGGGCGCTCCAACGACGCGGGCGGCGGAGCCCACATCGGCGGGAACAGCTTCACCCGGATCATCTGCATCAACTGCACGACCGTCGACTTCGGCGACACGGCGTTCCGCCGGGTCCACAAGGGGAGCCGCACGACCGATCTCACCGGCGTGGGCCTCGCCCGCATCGCGAGCGACGTGCGCGGCCTCGTCGAGCAGTCGGGCGACGCCGCCCGGTTCTTCCTCGACTCGTGGGGCGTGCTCCGAGACACCCCGGTGTCCGCCGTCGCCATCGGCGGGAAGAAGCACGTCGACCCGCGCGAGGCGCTCAAGGCGCTCGTGAAGGGCGGCGAGCTGGACGCCGACGTGGCGCGCGACACCCTCGTCGAGGCGCTCCTCCGCGGCTTCGACGCCGAGCCCGGCGACACCCTCGCGGACGCCTTCAACGCCGTCACGCGGGCCGCCCACGAGGGCCTCCTCGACGAGGCGCAGCGCTGGCGCGTCGAGCGCGCCGCCGGGGCGCTCCTCCCGGTGCTCGTGAAGCGCGCCGCCGAAGCGTAGGCGGCGCGGCGCAGGGGGGCACGGCCGACAGGTGCCCCGCACTCCCCGCTCTCGGGGAGCCCTGCCCCGCGTGGCCCCCTCGGGGGCTACGCCGGCCAGCGCTCCGCTGGATTCACCCTCTCCCTCTGGAGTCAGCTATGCCCCGCACGACCCTCCACCCCCATACCCTGGCCCGCGCCGCCTCGCAGGCAAACAGCATCGCCTTCGACGCGCGCCGCGCGGCGGCCCAGTCCCGCGCTGCGGGCGACGACGAGGCGGCCGGCGCGGCCGAGGGGCTCGCCGAAGCGGCGCGCCTCTACAGCGCCTCTCTGCTCGCCTTCTCCGACGTCCTCGCCCGCACGGTGCGCTCGTGAGCCGGTGCTCGGCGCCCGCCTGCCGGTGCGACGCGCCCTGCGACGCCTACTATCGGAAGCACTACGCCGACGAGGACGCCGAGAAGGACTGCGGTGGCGGCCGGGGCGGGTGCCCCGGCTGCACCGACTGCCGCGAAGCGACCGCTCGGCGATTCATTCGGGTGAGCCGGCGCGACCGGCTCGACGCCCGCGGGCGCCTCATCCGCGCCGGCGAGCACTACGGCGTCGTCGAACGCGCCGAGTACCAGCGGGGCGGCCCCATCCTCCGCCGGTCGCGGCAGGTCTGGGCGCTGAGCGCCGCCGGGCGGAGCCAATGGGAGGCCGCGGGCTCGCCGCGCCGGCCCGTGAGCTGGCTCTTCTACGGCATCCTCGACTGATAGTCACGCCCTCGTCGAGGGCCGAAGAAGCGCCTGTCCCTCGGGCGTGTGCTGACTCCTCCGGGGCGGCAGGTGCTTCTTCGACCATCGATCCTTCAGGAGACAACCATGCATATCCGCAGCCAGTCACAGGAGACCGCAATGTTCATCGCCCCGTTTGAACGCATCGTCATCACCCTCGCCGGCGTGGCCGAAGAGGTCAACCTCCAGGTCGCTCACGACGGGAACGCCCGCGACTGCGGGCAGATCCTCTTCTTCCCGGCCGGGAAGTTCGACGCCGTGCTCGTGATTGAGTACGAGGTCCACCGCACGCGGGTCACCACGTTCGCGAGGGGCCCCCGCCTCTCCCCCGTCGCCCGCAGCTTCCCGATCGAAGAGGCCCAGACGCACGTCGATACGCTCGCCGAGCTTATCGTCCAGGCTTCCCGGCCCCTTTAGCAGAGGCCCCCTTCGTCCCCGAACCTAACGTGGAGACTCGACCATGTCAACCGTGTCCAAGTATCGCCCCGCCATTCGCACCCGCACCGGCTCGACGCTGGAGAAGGCCTACGCCTACCTCCGGGTCGCCCGCACGACCGACGACCGCAACGACTTCATCGGCGCCTTGCAGGGCGCGATGGAGATGGCGGACAAGCTGTTCTACTCCGAGCGCCAGCTCGTGATGGCGCAGCTCTTCGCCATCCAGCGCGAGCGCGGCCCGCGCATCGTCCCCGAGCAGCTCGCCGAGGTGAACCGTGGGTGAGGCGCTCCTCGGTCTCGCCTGCCCCGCCATTCTGGGGGCGACCTACCTATTCCTCGCCGTGCTGTTGTTCATCGGGCCGCGCGCAAGCAGCAGCCACTGGGAGGACTGATGTCCCGCACCCCGCACATGACGAACCTCAAGATCACGACGACGGACACGCGCGCCGTCGCCACGCTCGCGATGCCGAGCTTCGGGCACGGGCTCACCGTGTCCAGGTCGGGGCCGACCGAGGAGGCCGCCCTCGCGGCCACGCTGCGGGCGATGGCGGATGCCGTGGACGGTGTCCGCTGCGTTTCGCGCCGCGCCCGGCGGGAGACGGCCTGGATCCGCGTCTCCGCGGTCGTGGACGTCTGCGTCCCCATCGGCGAGATGAACCGCGCCGAGCTGTGCGAGGAACGCGCGCAGAGCGGCGATATGGTCGCGGCCGGCGAGTCCCTCGACCTCGCGGTCGGCTGGCTCTCCACGGCGCTCCACGACCCCGCGGCGCGCAACTGGCAGTCCTTCGACTGGGCGCTCGTCGATGACTCGCCTCACATGGACGTGGTCTGACGATGCGGCGCCGTGTTCCTGACGAGCGGACCGCCATCTTCACCATCCGCCTCACCCCATCCGAACGCGCGGCCGTCGCGCGGGCGGCGCGGAAGCACGTCGCGACGCCGCATCGGCATCCTTCACGGATCGGGAACTTCAAGGGATGGGTGCAGATGCGAAAGACGTTGCTGGGAGAAGCGGTGTTCAGCGGGGGTGCAGCATGATGATGTCCATCGACGAAGCGATGACCCTGATGTTGGAGGGCGATGCGCGCGAGCAGTTGCAGCGGCTCTCCGAAAGCTCCGTGCAGTGCGTCGTCACTTCGCCGCCCTACTTCAGGCTGCGGGACTACGGAATGTCGGGGCAGATCGGGAAGGAAGCAACCCTCGACGCCTTCGTGGCCGCGCTGGTCGAGGTGTTCCGCGAGGTTCGTCGCGTGCTGCGAGACGACGGCACGCTCTGGCTGAATCTCGGAGACAGCTACGGCGAGGGGAAGTCGTTGCTCGGCGTCCCGTGGCGCGTCGCGTTTGCGCTTCAGGCCGACGGCTGGCATCTCCGGCAGGACATCATCTGGCACAAGCCGAACCCGATGCCGGAGAGCGTGCGCGATCGATGCACGAAGGCGCACGAGTACCTCTTCCTGTTGACGAAGTCGGAGCGGTACTACTTCGACTCGAAGGCGCTGAAGGAACCGGCCAGTGGCCGCACGACAGGCAACCGCAGTCACAAGTACACGAAGGCGTACGAGGACGGCACCACGGAAGAGCATCGTACGAAAGCCGGCCTGCTCGCCGCCGCTGATGTCGTGTGGGAGACGCGCAACCGCCGGTCTGTCTGGACCGTCGCGTCCGCTCCGTTCAGGGAGGCGCACTTCGCTACGTTCCCTCCCGGTCTGATTGAGCCCTGCATCCTTGCCGGGTCGAGGCCCGGCGACATCGTGCTCGACCCCTTCGGCGGCGCGGGAACGACCGCGCTCGTGTCCAGGAAACACAAGCGGAGCAGCATCTACATCGACCTCAACCCCGAATACGCCGCGCTCGCGCGGAAGCGGCTCGCCGATGCCGCGGAGATGTGCTGATGAGCGTCACGTTCTGGTGTCCCGATGCCCCGACGACGCGCGTGCCGTGCTCGTACTGCGAGGCCGAGGGGAAGCGCTGCGACCCGTACTGCCAGGGCTACGACGAGGTGTCCTCCGCGCCCGAGGTGAACCTCGCCAACGGCCACGCCGCGCTCCAGCTCGCCATGCTCGGCCTCGATGACCACGACGGCGCGCTCGGCGGCCGCATCCGCCACGCCGAGCTGCCGGGCCTCATTCGGGGAGCCATGCGCACGCTGGCGACGGGCCAGACTGCGGCGGCCGCGACGCCGGCGTCCGTCTCCGTCGGACCGCAGGGATGCCGGGTCGTCGACCTCGGCCTCTCCGAGGAGCGCCTGTCCTCTGCCCAGCAGCGGTTGATGCAGCTGTTCGCCTACGCGATCGACAACGGCTTCGACGTCCACTACGGGTAGGCTCACCCGGACGAGCGGTTCGCAGCGACGATACGCGCGAGCCGCTCGTCGAAGTCGATGTCGACCTTGATGGCGGTCTCCTGGGTTGCCGACGACTTCGTCGCGACCTCGACGAGGCCGCATCGATCGAGGATCAGCTCGGCCGCCTTGAGCCGGTCCTTCGGGGTCGTCGCCTCGTCCTGCATCAGCACGACGAGCGTGCCGATGGCCTCGTTCGCGGCGTCCTCCAGCTCCTGCCCGAGGCTCCGGCGGCGCAGCTCGCGCCCGCGCTCGATGGCCCCCTTGATGGCCGGCTCCTCCGCCCAGGCCCACACGATGTGCGGCCGGAGGCGCAGCCGGCGGGAGACCTCGCGGACGGTGTAGCCGGCGTTCAGAAGCTGGACCGCCACGGCGCGCGACTCCGGGTCGCCGGCGAAGCGCGTCTGCTCCGCCAGCATCTCGACGACCTCCGCCTCCGCGGCGGCCTCGACGCGCGTGGAGCGCGCCATCGGGGCCGGCGGGGAGAAGGATGGCGCGAGGCCGGTGTCCAGGCCCGGCAGCTTCGACACGACGACGCGAGTGGAGTCGGATTCAGTCATGTGAATCTCCCTCACCCATCATAACCGCAGCGTCAAGTCTGCGGTGTGCCTCTCCGGCGGGCCGTCCGGCGGACCTTGCGCTCGATGCGACTGACCGTCCGGTGGGCGTGGAGCGCGCAGAACGTGCCGCGTGCCCCCGGCACGACGAACTGCCCCTCGTTGTGGCACTGGAGCTTCGTCGTCGGCTCGATGAGGTAGGCGCACGGGTAGCGCTTGCCGCTCTGTCGACGGACGACCCGCTCGGGCAGCGCCACGATGTACCAGGGCGGCGCCTCGTCCGTCCGGTCCAGCGTCCGGCTCTCAAGCCGGTCGGCGAGCCGCCGGGCCCCCTCGGAGTCGAAGGCCTGGAGGAGCGCAACCGCCTCATCGACGAGCCGCACTGTCACGGGGCGGCGCAACAGGACGAGCCCCGAGAGCGTCGCCAAGGCGTCGCGTGGAGAGCGCGACCAGAAGAGCGCCAAGTCGGCGGACCGCTTGCCGATGCCGGTGACCTCGGCGTTCGGCGGGAGCTTAGATCTCGATGGTAGCGTCGAGGACATGGTTCTCCACAGCAGCACGGGAGATCTGGTAGACCCGCATCGGCGCCCCGTTGATGCGCGACACGGTCGTCCGGCTGCGGGAGACCTTGCCCTCCGCGGCGCCGACACGCTCCGTCGAGATGATCCAGCCACGCTCCGTCCACCGGTCCACGATCTCGTCGACCTGGAACCCCTGCGCCTCGACGACCTCGCGAAGCACCGACGGCAGGATGGAGATGTGCTTCCAGTCGTCGCTGTTCTCCCACGCGCCGGCCCAGCCACGCGCCGGGATGGCGAGCGAGTCGCCACGCGACTCGTGCCGGCCCCAGAAGCGGTTCTGGTTCGCGCTGCACCACGACACCGTCTCGATGAACGCAGCGTGCGGCCGGTCGCGCTCGACCTCCAGCCGATGCAGCGCTTCGAGCGCGAACGCCATCGGGTCGTCGGAGGGCATCGGCACGCCGAGGTGATGGATGATCGTCGAGACGACGTGGAGCGTGGCGAGGTTGCCGGCGTGCCGGCGAGACACCGCGGTCCGCGCGAACGCCGCGTACTGGTCCTTCGTCTCCTTCCACACGCGCCGCAGCTCGTCGTGCTGGTCCGCGACGCTGATGATGTACGCCACGACCTTCCGGCCGAGGTGCCCGTAGTTGTGCGCGATGAGGGACGTCAGCTCCTCGGCGGCCGGACCGCCGACTGCCATGTCGGTGCCCATCGGTTTGCCCATCAGCGACAGGACGCGCGCACGGGTGCCGCCATCCTGCGAGAACGAGGTGGCCGCGGACTCACCCGAGGTGAGCATGATCGTGCGCCAGGACGCCGTCTGGCGCGTTCCGTCGGGGGCTCCGCGTCCGCGGCCCTGTCCGTTGGCGAAGTCGTAGACGACATCCCGCACGATCTTGGGATCCTTGGCGCGCTTCGTCTCGTCGAGGATGACGGGCAGGTTGCAGAGGAGCCCGCACAGCCGCTCGATGAAGACCTTCGTGGAGTCCCACGAGTACATCGCCGTCGGCGTGTTGTCCGACGGGCGGCCCCACACCGAGGCGCCGACCCGGAGCGCCGTCGTCTTGCCGCTCGACGTCTCGCCGTTGAAGTCCACGACGAAGGACGGAGCCCCGAAGATCTCCAGGAACGGAGCCGCAGCCGAAGCGTAGAGCGCAAGCCACATCGGGGTGAAGGGCTTCATCAGCTCCATCGCCTCAATCCACTCCTCCCACGATCCGGCGGGCTTCCAGCCCTCCAGGACGCTCTCCATCCCGAGCGGCGGGGTCAGCTCGACGCCGACGTCCTCCAGCCCGGACGACATGGTGTAGAAGACCTCGGGCAAGAGGAACCCGCGCACCGCGCCCTGCTGGATCCAGCCCATCCGGCTGGCCGCCTGAGAGGCGTTGAACCGGTGCATATTCTCCGCCTCGAACTCGGCGAGCCACTCGACGAGCGCGCCCGCGGTGTTCGAGGTGACCGGCACCTCAATGTCCGCCAGCCCGATGAGCTTCTGGCTGTTGAGCACGACCCCGCGGTCCACCGCGCGCATCGTCCAGCCCGCCGGCGTGCGCCACACGATGATGCGCTTCGCCGTGCCGAGCAGAACGTCGTGCGTCCGGCCCACGATGAAGATGGGCGCCGTCGCCACACGCTGACTGCTGCTCGTGCCGTCGGCCTGCACGGACATCTTGAAGACGCCGGTCGGGTCAATCATGTACCCGCGCGGCACCCGGAACGAGTCGAGGTGTCCCGGCTCCACCAAGGCAGGCGGCGGCGCACCTGCCCCCAGCGCAGTGCTGAGAGAGATGAGCGTGTTGTCTTGCACGACACCGATAACACGGTCGAGCGAGGCGCGCCGCTTTTCGACGACGAGCCGCTTCAACGCAGCGCGAAGCGCGCGCGTCCGCGTGACCTGTCCGGGGGTCATCTCGATGACGGCCAGCATACTCGACACCTGGGCTTCGTCAGCCACCCAGGCATCCGCGATGTCCGAGAGGGCCTCGGCCCGCTGGATGGCGCCCCATGCGGCGAGGTGGTTCGACTTCTCCGTCGAGGCGAGCTGGTTCTGGAGGACCCGCAGCAGGTCGAGACCGCTCGACACGGTGTCGGGCTTCTCTTCGGCGGCCGAGGGCTCGGTGAGTTCTTCGTCGTTCATCGTGCGTTCCGAAGCGCGAGATGGCCGCGCCGCAAGAGGTAGCCGTCGTCGCGAAGCCGGACGATGGACAGGTTGATGGTAGATCTGCTGAAGGGAAGCTTATCGCACAGAGTGGCGAGCGATTCATCCTCGTTGCGCTTCCGCGCCTCGACGATCGCACACAGCACGCGGTCCATCGCGGTCGCGGAGTTCTGGCGGAGCGTGGCTTCTTCGACGCCGGCCGTCGTCGGCACGATGCCAGAAGCGATGATTCCTCGGCGTCGAAGCTCCGCGATTCCCGTCTTCACTTCTCTCAGAGAAAGGGATAGCGTAAACGAGATGCACCAGTTATCGGTGGCCTCAAGCCGGGCTGCGCGTTCTTCGAGCAGCGCGACGATGCGGCGAAGGTCCGACTCCTTGAACCAGGAGCGCGGGCTGGTCGCCGGCTTTGGCGGCTGGGGGTACTCGACGCCCGCCCGCTCGCAGTAGCGCACGAGGCGCATATAGAGCCGGCGCGCCGTCGCGGGTTCGACCGGGAGGCCCAGCTCGACGGCGATGTCGCGGAACTCCATCCCGGCGAGCCGAAGCTCGTAGACCTGCTTGCCGGAGGAGTCGTCCGCGACGGCCAGCCGCCGGCGCAGGTTCGCCGGCGAGCACCCCATCTCCGCCGCGACAGCGGAGAGGGGGCGCGACCGCAGGGCCGCCTGAACCGACGCGATCTTCTCGAAGGACCAAGACTTCCCTGCGGTTGTCATCGCCTACTCCTCTTCGCCGAGGTGGTAGAGGATCTCTCCCTGCATCTCCGTCAGCATCTTGTCGAGCCGACGAAGCGCGATCTGGGCCTCCGCGATGCGCTCCTCGCGCGCAGCGCGCAGCGTCAAGAGGATTGCCTTCGCGGTATCCGGGGAGAAGGTGTGCGCGTTCCCGTTCTCCAGCCAGTCGAAGTACTCGTTGTCGCCGAGCGTCTCGCGGATCTGCTCGACGAGGAGAGCGGAGTCGTCCTCACACTGCGCGACGTCGTCCTGCGTCCACGGGGCGCGCATCACTTCACCTCCGCGGCGACGCCGTTGGCGATAATGTGGGCGGCCTTCTCGCGGTCGAGCGCGAGGATCTGCCCGTCCGAGTAGCCGAGCGCCTGGAGCATGGCGCGCATCGACGGGCTCGGCACGAAGAGCTTCGTCGTCGGGGCGGGCACGACCTCGGGGGTTTCGGCCACCGGGGCCCCGACGGCCTCGGTTTCGGCCTTGCCGAGGTCGATGACGGTCCAGCTCGACGGCACCTTCTTCGGCTTCGTCGTCGTGCCGATGACGACCTGCCCGGAGAACTGGCTCCAGGCCGCGAGGACCCCGGAGAGCGTGGCCGCGTCCCAGCCACGGTCCTCTGGCATTACGAGAATCGGCTGGCCGGACGGCGCGCCCGCGCTGATCGCCATCGCGATGGCGCACGACACCGTCGCCCACTCCGCACCTGAGAGCGCGGCGCGGAGCTTCTTGCCGGTGTAGAGGCCCAGCCGGAAGACCTCCTTGTCCCCGTCGGTCAGCTGCATCCCGAACTTCCAGTCGGCGGGGAGGTGCGCCTGCACCGCGGCGACGAAGGTGTCGGCCACCCGCTTGAGCAGATCGGCGACGATGCCCTCCAGCTCCTTCTTCATGCCCTTGTAGGTCTCGCTCTCGACGGCCATCTCGGACGCCGTGTCGCGCGCCTTCTTGAGGTTGGCCCAGCGGTCGGCGAGGTTGCGGAGCCGGAGGTACTCCTCCTGCGCGTTCTGCGCCTCGACTTCGAGGGCCTTGAGGTCGAGCGACACCATCTCCTTGAGCGACTCCAGCTCGCCCATGATCTCAGAGAGCTGCGCCTGAATCGCGGCGGGATCGACGCTCGGGGGCGTCGGCATCGCCATCGCCTGAGCCTGCTGCTGGTAGAACTGACCGCACATCTCGATGTGCGCCTTGCCCACTGCGCTGGAGCAGAGCGGGCAGCTCTCAACGCCACGCTCGACGGCGAAGCTCGCCGCGTATGCCATCGACGAGTAGAACTTCTGCTCGAAGGTGTTCGGCGCGGGAGCCGCGGGCCGGGCCGCCCTCGCCTTCTCGCCGAGGTCGCGCGCCTTGAGGAGGAGCGCCTCCTCCCGACGCTGCGCCTCACGGACGGCGGACACGCGGCGCCCGAGCATATCGGTCACCCACTTCGCGCCGTTGATGTCCTCCTCGGTCGGGCAGGCGTCGAGGTCACTGGTGAGCGAGGTGAGCAGCGCCTCGGCGCCGCTCGCTTCCTTGGTCGCGTCCCGCTGGCGCTTGCCAACGTACTCCAAGGTGGCGAGAAGGGCGTCGACCGGGTTCTTGCCACGGCCCACCGACCGATTGATGTCGGAGAACTTCGCCGCGTAGACCGCGGGGACCATCTCCTCGATGTCGCCCGACGTGACGTCGGTCGCGGCCCACGCAAGGAACGCCTTGCGCGCCGTGGCCGGGGAGCCCTCCAGCACTTCGCGGACCTCCTGGAGCGGGAGCCGGGCCTCGCCGCCGCTGTCATGCGTCGGGCGACCGCCGTCCTTCGCCGTGAAGACGTAGTCGGCACCCGTGCTCGTGTGCGCGTGGATGGAGAGACGCTCGGCGCTCACCATGCTCATCAGCAGGCCGTTGTCCTTGACCCCGTCCCGGCCGACGAGGTCGTCGGCGCTGCCGATGAGGGCGAGCTGGAGGCTCTGCTGGACGGCGCTCTTGCCGCTGCCGTTCGGTCCGACGATGAGGGTCTTCGGCCCCATCTCCACCGTCTTGGGCTTGCCGTCCGGCGTCTTGAGGTTGGTGATGATGCGCTCGACGAACGGGCGCGTGGAGGAGGCTTTCTTGGTCACGGTACAGCTCCGGGGAGGTGTGAATCGAGACGACCCCGACCCACGCCTTCCATTTAGTGTATCCGTACCGCACCGTCAAGTGTTGAAGATCAACATTCCCGTGTCTTGCCAACTGTCGCTGTTCGTTCCTGCGACATCGACGATCTCCGCCACCTCGTCCGTCTCGTGGTTCCACGCATACGCGGGCTTGCCGGCAGCGATGAACCCACGGAGAAGCACCTCGGTCGCACTTCCGACCGTCGGCATATCGAGGTGTGCGACGGGGACGACGATGACCTGGAACAGCGGAGAGCCGTCCCATGTCTCTGCGACGGGAACATCGCGCACCCAGGTCTGCCAGCCGCCGAGGGCGCGGCTGCGCGTCAGGTAGTCGTCCCGGCCCGCCGTGACCGCAGCCTGCCAGCGCGCCGAGACGCGCGCGGCCCAGTCGTCGATGACCTCGTTCGGCGTGGCTTTGGCATGAGCGAAGAAGACGGACATGGCTACTTGCCTCGAAGCGAGGGCGCGCCGAACGATAGTCCGGCGAAGGGGGAGGGCGGGACGCGCACGGGGTGGCCGCAGTTCTCGCAGTTCACGACACGACCCCACGGGATGTTGTTGTCCGCCGCGATGACGCTCTCGTAGATCGGAGTGCGGCAGTTCGCACACTCGATGTTCACCGAGTGTGGAACGATGGTAGCAGTTCTCGTAGCACGGCTCACGGCGCGGCCTCCAGCGCGGCGACGAGGGCCTCGGCTTCGGTGGCGCCCGTGAATGGGCCGCTCCATCCGTGGCCAATCTTCGCCGCCTGCGCAGGCGGGGTCCGGCAGAGCACGAACCACGACGGGTCGCAGCGCACAAAGCACTGGTTGCTCCCCCACGCCTCCCGCACCAGCGCCAGCAGGCATCCCAGCGTGGCGGGGTCGGTGAGGTCGGGGAGGTACGGCCCCGGATAGACATGGTCGCCGTAGGGCGCGGGCTGCTGCCAGCCCCACGGCTCCGGCTCCTCCATATCGTCGGTGTCGCGGACATTCTCCCCGAACGCATGGACGCGCACGGGATAGCCGGGGTACTGGCCCACGGCGCGCATCCCGGGAAGCCACTTCCACCCCTTGCACGCGACGGCGCGGCGGGCGAGGTCGAGGTCGGCGGGGGTCATTCTTCCTCCTTGCGGCGGTGCTCGCCGCGCTCGATGCAGTCAGCGATCCATTGGTCGCGCGCGACCGGAACCTGATCCCCGAGGTCGCGCAGCCACGCCACCACGGCGGCGCGCTCCGCGTGTCCGCCCTCCTCGTAGGCGTGCTGGTTGTCCATCCGATGCTCGTCCAGTAGCATCTGCTGGTCCGCGACGACGGCGCGCAGGCGCTCCACCTCCGCGACGAGGGCGAGAGCCTCGGCGGGGTAGATCGACCACGGGTAGCCGTGTTCGGCGGCGCGGCGCAGGGTCGCGAGGGCGTAGGCAAGGCGGTCCTGTTCGTCGTTCATCGGCTCCTCCTGGCAATCTCAAAGTCGAGGTACTGCTTGGCCTTGCGGAGATCTTCGACGGCCTTGGCCGCGTCCTTCTTCCCGGCGCGCGAGATGTACTTCAGCGCGTTGCCAAGGTTGAACCCAAGGTCCCACGCTTCAATCACCTTGATGCACTCGTAGGGGTTGTTCTCCCCGCCGTAGTGGTCCGGGTGGTTGACCGCGTCACGCGCGGCGAGCTGCTTCAGTCCGTCGTCCATGAGACTCCCGAGGTGTTTCACTCAGGACCACTCTAACCGTACCTTACCGGAGCGTCAAGCCTCCTTGAGGTTTCGGCCGACGCTCGCCTCGGCGGTGAGCGGCACTTCCCAGCCAGGAACGCGCACCGTCATGCACTCCTCGACGCGCTTCCGATGGCGCTCCAGCTCGGCGGGGAGCGCCTCCCCCTTCGCGGGCTTCCACTTCTCCAGCCCCGGCGGAGCTTCGATCTCTACCGCGACGGAGTCGTGGCACTGGTGGATGAGGCCCGTCCGCGCGTCGAGGTTCCACGGGTAGGCAGCGATGAGCGCCTGCTCCGCAAGCCGCATCAGCGACGCCTCGGCGGCCAGGATGGGGAAGTTCACGACCTCGTTCTTCTTGCCGTCGGAGAGGCCACCCGAGCGCCGTCCCAGCACGGGCTCTTCCATGTAGCCCTGGTGCCGATACATCGAGAGCATCACCTCCCATGCGGCCATCCACTCCGGCTCGTTCTTGAGCCATGTCTCGTGGAAGTGGCGGACCTCTTTCGAGGTCATGTTGAGGTACGGCATCTCGCCGCCGTCCGACTCGGTTGACGTGAGCACTTGCCACACGGTCATCGGATCTGCCCAGTAAATACTGGCATATCTAAAAGTCTTCATGACATCGCGCATCGCCTTCGCCATGCCGCCGCCCGGCTTCTTGTAGACGCTAAAGCCGTCGGGGCCCCAGCCGTCCGCGTTCTTGAACTTGTCGCCGAACACCTGATACGCGAGCGTGTTGTGCGGATCCTTCCCCTCGCTGAAGCACTCCAGCAGGAGCGGGATGCGCCAGTAGTTCGCCGTGATGCGGAGATGCGCTTGGTCGAGGTCGGCGCCGACGAAGAGGTGGCCCGGCTGCGCTGCGAAGAGCGTCTTCAGCTTGCCCTGTCCCTTCCGTGAGCCGATGTTCTGAAGGTTCGGACCAGAGGAAGACAGCCGCCCCGGTGCCGTGACGTGGGCGTTCCAGGTGGAGCGCACGCGCCCGTCGGCGTGCCAGATGACGCCCTTCTTCGGGTCGTGCGCCGCGAGGTTCAGCGGTAGCAGCACGGTGCCGAGGATCTTGTTCTTCTCCCGGCGGTACAGCCGCAGCTCGCGGATGAACGCCTCCTGCTCCTTCGTCAGCCGGCCGCCGGCGAGGTGGCCGCGGAGCACCTTGTCCCCGGTGCCCGGCATCCCCGACATGGTGTAGAAGTCGCGCGCCTCCATGTTCGGCGGGATGCCGAGCTTCCACTCCTCGTAGAGCAGGTCGCGGATCTGGTCGGCGCTGCCCGGCTTCACGCCCTCGGTGTCGTCGCTCTCGTCGTTGGCGCCGGCGCTCTTGAGGTCGAGCCGACTGACGCCGACGGCACGCGCCAGCTCGGAGAGGTTCTTCTCGCGCTTCGCGACCGAGGCCCGCGTCTCCACCTCCATCTTGAAGCGTGCTTCCTGGTCGACGTACACGCCGATCTTGTGGAGGTTGACGCACATATCCTGCGTCGCGTGGTCGAGTTCGTGCAGGTCCCAGCGCCGGTTCTCCCAGCCGACGGGCCGCAGCGCCTCGGGCAGGTCGCGGAACGCGCCGACCTCTTCTGCGGCGTCCATCAACGGCACGACGATGCGCGCGTTCACCGACGAGTCGGTGCAGTTGTAGGCGAGGCGGTCCCAGTCGTCGACATTCCCGAACGCGAGGCTCTCGCCCTTCTCGGTCGTCTCCCAGCGGTCGACGTCGGTGAGGACCGAGCCCACCGTCTTCAGCCCCTTTGGCAGCTCGGGCGCCCTGAACCTTGCCGCGAAGAGCGTGTCGATGATCGGCATCGGGGTCACGCCGAGCCACTGCTCGACGACCTGTCGGTCGTAGTAGCCGGCGTTGTGGCCCACCTTGACCCTGCTCGTGTCGAGGAAGAAGCGCCGGAGGATGTCGAGGACGCGGGCCTCGTCGGCGGGATCGTAGTACCGGGTGAAGCCGTCGCCGCTCAGGATGTTGAGGCCCATCACCGCGCAGCGGACGGCCTCCTCCTGGCCGGGGCGCATGGCGCGCCCCTCGGCGTTGAGGTCGGGGTGCGCGATGGCGATGGAGCGCACCTTGCACACGAGCGACTCGATGCCGTCCGTCTCCAAGTCGTAGGCCCAGAAGGGCGCAGGGCGCGCCAGGAACGCTTCCAGCTCGTCCGGCGACGGGTTGAAGGTTCGGGTCGGCTCGGTCCACCGAAGCGCCCCAGAGAACCAGCGGAGGGCCTTCCCGAGGTCGGCGTGCAGGACGTGCCGCCACCCCGGAGCCTTCTGCACGAAGCCGGGGTGGAACATCGGGAACACCTTGCGGACCGCGCCGTCCGGCACGGCGTCGCCGGCGAGCGGCGTCTCCAGAAGCGCGCCGTAGTTCTCGTCGACCCACACCGGGCCGCCCCGCAGCGAGAAGATGGACTGCGCCTTTCCCGTCAGCGAGTTGGCGGCGACTCTGCCGAGAGAAAGGATGTTCTCGTAGTTGTTCGTCTCGGCCAGTAGACGTGGCCGACAGCACATGATAGGGTCGGGGAGGACGGGGAGCCCCTGCGCAAGAAGACGCCGGTTCTCCTTGTCGAGCGCCTTGTTGAGCTTCTCCCATGCGTTCGGCTGCGTGCCGGCGGAGCAGGCGACGACGTGCGTGAGGTCGATGTCCGTGCGGCGCTTGCCGAGCGCCAGCAGCGCGGCGTTCCATTCCTGCCCGGAGCGGCCCGACAACGGACGGCCGTTGTTGGCGTCTTCGGCGTGCGGCATCTCCGCCACCGCGAGGATGGTCGCGCCGGTGTGGCGCTCCGGCGGCACGGGCTGCCAGTAGCCCTCGCGGAACTTGCCCGAGGGGCCGAGCGGACACTCGTCGCAGCGTGCGCCACACTTCCGGGGATCGTAGGTCATCGCTGCGAGGCCCGCGGATAGAACACGGCGACCGCGCTCGGGAACGGCGCACCGTTCTTCGAGTCGCCGAACTTGATGCGCCCCCGGACGAAGGTCACCATCGCGTGCGGCAGGATGTAGTCATGCCACCACGCCGTGTCGGTCCGGGCCGGCAGGAGGCACACGACCGTCGCGCCGCGGAGGCTCTCGTTGTACGCCTTCTGGACCCATCGACGGATCTCGCGTCCGTAGGGTGGGTTCATCCAGCAGCGGTTCGGCGCCCAGTCCTGGTAGAGGCCGTTGTCGGCCTCGCTGAAGAACCGCCAGCACTTCGCGTTCGAGGCGTCGGCGCAGACATCCAGCTCGAAGTTGAAGACCGCGTCCCACTCAGCGAAGAACGCCTGCGGCGTGGCCCACTGGTCGGTGGCCGACGAGAACATGAGGTCGGTGTTCATGCGGTAGATGTATCTCTACCGCAGCGTCAACGCAAGACTACTCGGGAACAAGCTCCGACCAGTCCAACTTCACGCCCGGTTCGTACTTGTCGAAGTAGTCCACAAGTGCGCCGATGTCGCGGTACTTGAGGTTGGCCGGACCTACCACGAAGCGGTTGTCTTCCCATCGCCCGGCACCCCGGTCCTTGGCGTAGATGGACTCGACGCTGAACGTCGGATGGTTCGGCTTCTTGTATCGGTCGGTGCCGTGCCCGGCGTCCGGCACTTCGTTCGCCGCCCACGCCCCGCGCAGGTCGTAGTCTTCGAGGTCGCGGTCGATGCCGCGCTTGACGGCCCACGCGCGGAACTCTGACTCTTTCTCCGGCGCGAGCTTGGTGTCGTACTCGCCGATCTGGAACCACGGGCGCTCTGCGATCTGCTCTTGCTCGTTCGTCATTGAGCCGTAGCGCATCGAGGTCTGCGCGGGCGTGCCCGCAGTAGAGTTGAGCTTGGCCTTCTGCTCCGCCATGCCTTCGCGGCGGAGCTTCTCCTTCATCTCAGCGTAATCCGCCATCGCACACTCCTGGCGCAACCATACTTATCGTTGCGGGCCGCCGGTCACCCACGCGCGGCAGGTGCGGCTGGCGGCGCACTTGAAGTCGAACATCTCGCAGTAGCCCAGCTCCGAGGCGACCATCACGTCGTACTCGTCCCCGCCGTCCGACTCCATCCCCGTCTGGATGCACGCCTGCATCTCGGGCGAGACGACGAACACGCGGCAGTTGCCGCAGCGCATCGTCAGTGCCTGCTCGACGGGGACGCCCCACTCCGCTGCGATCTTCTCGAAGTAGCCGCCCGGCTGTTCGGGATTGGCGGGGCCGTACATCGCCGTCTCGATGGCGCGCTGCCGGTTCTTCAGGTTCAGCCCCACGTCCTGCGTCGCACGCGGACACGCATCCGCCGTGCGTGCCTTCTGCTTCGCGGCGTCCTTGAGCGCGTAGTACTCGGTCGGTGCGGCCACACTACTTCCTGTGTTTCTGGCTGTTGTCGACGCGCGGTGCGCTTCAAAGAAGCCGCCCGCGAGGTCGCGTAGCGTCAGCTACTTGGTGAACCGCGCTCCGCCCAGCGCTTCCAGCATCGGAAGCGCCTTCTCGCCTTCCCGCTCAATAGCGGTGTTGACGAACCGTCGGGCGTCCGACGCATCCATGCCATTCTTCACGAGCGCCGCTACGGCGTCCGCCCGCGCGCTCGCGGTGCGCTGCGAGAACGCCATCCGGCGCTCTTCATCGGCGAGGAAGTTTTCCACGGCGCCGCCGACCGTTGCCCGGATGTTCGCACGGGTCCCGAACTCAGACGCAGGATCGCGCCGCGCCGGGGGCGGGGAAGCCGCGGTTGCCTGCGGAGCGGCGGTCTGGGGGGCCACCTTGGGCGCGGGCGCCGGCTGGGTCATGGGCGGCTCGATCTCCATGCCCTCGACGCCACCGGGAGTGACCGTCGCCTTGGGGCCGGCCTTCTTGGGCGCCTTCGCCTGCGCCAGCCGCTGGGCGACAGGCGCGGGGATGCTCGACACCTTGTCCTGCTTGCCAGCCAGCTCCGTGGCGATGAAGTCGTAGAAGGGGCTGTCCACATCCACGACGGTCCCGATGCCTCGGGCGTTGGGCGAGTTGGCGATGGTGACCTCGCCCTGCGGACCCACGATGTACTCGTACCCGCCGACGCCTTGGTAGAAGCCCGCCTTCAACGACTTCGCCGGAGCCGGCGTCACCGTGGCGTCCACGATGGGTTCACGCGACTCTGCGTACGACGGGGTGCCCGGGCCAGCGCCACCGGCCATCTCGCGGAACCGCGCTCCGGCCTCGTTCTGGCCCTCGCGGCGCAGAGCGTCCTTGGTACTGTAGTAGTCGGCGGCCATCGTATACCTCTCGTCACGCCGACTATATCAAAGCGCGAACGCCCTGCCAAGTACAAGACTTGACAGGGCGATGCTGCAAGTGGATACGCCACCTCGTCCCGATTCAGCGAGCCGATTCGCGCCTCGGTCCCACGGCGCGGGCTCCGCTCCGCCTTAGCGCGCGACGCTCACCGCGGGGGGCGGCGGGAGGCGCAGGCCGCCGGCGGGAGCCGGGGCCACAGGCTGGACCGGCGCGCCGACGGCGGCGGAGGGCGCCGCGGGGATGGCGCCGACGGCCGGCGGGGCGGAGGCGCGAGACGCGCCGCCTTCGACGCGCGCGGACGGCACGACACCCGACGCCTTGGCCTTCTCGTACTGCTCCTTGGTGAGGAACTTGTTGATGCGGGCGTAGGAGCCCTGCACGCCCTGCTGGCCGGGGACGAACTCGACGAACGCCTTGCGGCCGCCGTTGGTAGTCGTCACGAACCACGCATCGCTGATCTCGTTGTTCTCGATCTCCTCGTTGGAGAAGCCGAACGAGGCGAGGATGGTCTTGAGCGCGGCGATGCGGCCCTTGAAGCTCTTCTCGGGGAGGCCCTCGACCGGGAGGTGGACGAACTCGAACATCTTGAAGCCGTTCGAGAACTCGACGTGGAAGCGGCGGGCGTCCGCCTTGTCGCCGGCCTTCTGCTCGACCTGGAGGCCGGCGACCTCGTAGTAGCCGGCCTCGGGCTGAGAGGAGCCGAGGGTGGACACGCCCTTGAAGTGGGCGCCGTTGATCGCGAAAGACATGATGAACTCCGTCGTACTGGTGGTGATGGTCAGTTGTTCGTGGTCGCCGAGGACGAGCTACCGGAGGGGACAGGCACAGGCACGCCGTTCCCCTTCTTCGGCTCTTCCTTGGACGCGAGGTCGAAGAGGTTCCTCGCCTTGCGCTTCTGGAACGTAGCGCGAGCGATACCGTCCTGGCAAGCCCACCGAAGATGAATCTGCGGCGTACCCGACGAGAACAGAGGATTCGACTGGGAAACTTTCTTCAGCGAGCCGTTGATGTCTCCCGTCTCGACGATGAGCGCGGCCAGCTCGTCCGCCAGATCGTCCTGCCACTCCAGCCCCGGCACGCGCGCGAGCGCGTATCCGCCAGCCGAAGCCCGGAGGATCTCGCGGAGGTTGCCCGGCGTCTTCGCCCAGCACACGCCCGTCCGGTCGCCCGTCACCCACTCGGGGTTCGTGGGGTCGCAGAAGTAGACGCCCGGAAACCAGGGATCCGGGTAGGTCGAGTCGACCATCGCGCGCACGTTGATGTCGCACCAGCTGGGGAGCGTCTCCACCTGATTGCGGCTCGGCACGTTCGGGCCGCCGGGGCAGAAGAACCCGTCGGCGTTCGTGCCGGGCATACGCTCGTGGAAGGTGAACGCGAGGTGGACACCCATGTGGCGGGAGAGGCCCGACAGCATGAGCAGGTACTTGTTGAGCTGCTGGAAGGCGTAGAACTTGTCCTTCTTGCCGCTCTTCCCCGCCGGCGCCTCCTCGTTCCAGGCCATCATGCTGCGGTCGCAGATGTGGCTGGCGTCGTCGATGACGATGGCTCCGTACTGCTTCGCCATGCCGGTGCGGCTGACGTAGTCGAGCAGCGCGACCAGCTCGGGCAGCGTCTGCGGGGGCTCGGGGTGGACCGCCGGGGTGAAGCCCAGCTCGTTCTGCGCGACGAGCGTGATGGCGCTCGGCACCCCGATGCACAAGGCAGTCGGGAACGCGGCGAGGACATCGCTCGTCTTCTTCTTCTTGGGTTTGCCATAGACCGTCACCATGACGGTCGGATTGTCGGACATATGGTGGTACTCCGGTCCTGGTTCGACCCCCGTGCGCGGACCGCGACGCGCGAGGGCCGCCCCCTCACGCCCGAGGGCCGAGGGAGCAAAGGTCGAGCCCTGCGCAGGGGCCGTAGCGCCCGTAGCAGGACAGTTCGTTCTGGGCTTTGGGCCACTCCCAGGGATCGACCGTCAGGTCGAGCTGGGCGATCTGATGCTCCGCCCACCATAGCCACTTCGCGAAGTGTGCGTCACGGTGCGGCGTCGCCGGGACCTGCTCGCGTGCGACCATGCCCGGCTGCGTCGAGCTGATGAGGTTCAGCGTCAGCCCGCCGAACGACTCGCCGTAGAGCTGCCGGCCCATGATGCGGAACGCGGCGAAGCCGCCGTCGATGGCGTAGGCCGCGGCGCTGCTCTTCGCGTTCACCGAAGCCTGATGTTTGTGGTCCCAAATGTAGTAGCGTCCTGACTTATCGCGCGTTACGAGGTCAAAGCGGCGAGTGAGCGTGATGGGACGCCCGTGCTCTTTGTGGTCAGGGGCATGAAGCGGCGTCACCTCGATGACTGCACCATCTAGGCTCCGCCACTCGCCGCCCACCTCCTCGCCGACCCACAGACCCCACTCCTCGCGCAGCTTGCCGAGGACCGCCGTGACCGGGGCCTCGACCGCGATGACATCTCCGGGGGGCTCAGGGAACCGCGCGAGGTAGGCGTGGAAGACCTTGATCATCTGGGGTAGCAGGTTGTGGCTGCCGTACTTGTCGCACCACGCCTTCGCGGCGTCCTCAGGCTCCATGAACACGGATGGGTCGTGGTGCATCGTCTCGTCCACGACGACGCCCTGCGGCTGGGCCGCACCCCACAGCGCGTGGAGGTGGGCCTGGAGCGTGTGGCCGATGGACCCCTTCGCCAGCGCCTCCGCCGGGGGCGCGATGTCGGGCGCGACGCCGTTGTCGTCCGCGAGGCGCTCGCCGCGGTAGAGGTAGGCGAAGAGCTGGGGGCACTTCGCGAAGTTGCCGACGCGGCTCCAGCCACGGCTCGACTTGCCGGCGTCGATGAGCATCTTGGTCATGGCGCTCCTCTATACCCATAGGTACGGACGCGCCACCGACAGGCGCACTATTCTTCCTCGTCCACGACGAACAGCTTCGAGACGACATCGTCCATGAGGGCCCCGCGGTCCTCCATCCCGAGCAGCTTCTCGCCCATGCCGTCCAGCTCGTCCGCCGCGAGGAACTGCTCGATGGGGCCGAACTTGTCGGTCAGGATCTCGACGACGCGCTCGTCGTAGGTCGCCGACGCGACGACGACCTTCAGCAGCGTAGCCCGCCCGCCATGACGGTCGAACCGGCCACGCCACTGAAGGAAGTCGCCGGGCTTCCAGGGGAGCATGGCGAAGATGGCGAGGTCTGCTGTCTGCATGCCATCGACCGCAATCCCGAACGCCTGACCCGTGCCGACGAGGCAGCAGGGACCCGTGCTGTTTCGGAACCCGTCGATCATGTCGTTGCGCTCGGACTCGCTTACGCCGCCGTGCCCAACCCAGACCGTCGCGTTCTTCGCCTCGTCGCCGGAGGAGACGGCCTTTCGGATCGCCTCTCCCCAGCGCTCGGCTTCCCGGCGGCGCGCCGTGAACACGATGACCTTGCCGCCGCCCTTCAGCCCCTCAAGGGCCTCCGCGACGACATAGCCACGCTTCCGCGAACACGCCTCCGCAAGACGCGCCTCGATGAGGCGTTCTCGCGCCGGCACATCTTCATATTCTCCGCGGGCCTGCCGTGCAAGCTGTTTGATGGCTTGATCGAAGGTTTGTGCGTCGTCGTAGCGCTCGGCCTTCTCCTGCGCCGTGACGGGCAGGTAGACGACCTGGATGCGCGTCGGCGGCAGGCTGGCGTGGCTCTCGGTGTACGGCACCTCGTGCGTGAAGAAGGAGCAGCGGGCGCGCAGCTCGTCGATGTTGCTGCTGCCCTTGTCGTCCATGCCGCCGTAGGGGTTCGACACCGCGTCGCAGTACCGCTCTGCGAAGCGCCGGTAGCTGTGCGCGAACCCGCCCGGCGTGAGCAGGTCGAGCTGCGACCAGAGGCGCCGCGGGCGCCCGTCGTCGAGCGGGGTGGCGGTGAGGCCCACGCGGAGCTTGAGGCTCGGCAGGCGGCTCACATCCATGATGGCGACGGACCACGCATCCCGGTCGCCGCTGGCGGTCTGCCGGCGGTGGAAGCTCGTCGAGCCATCGGACTGCTGCACGGCCTTCCAGCGTTTCGACTGCCCGTGGATATGCAGCTCGTCGAGGATGAGGACCGACGGTTCGAGCCGCTTGATGAACTCGATGTTGTCGTTGAGGCTCTCGGCCCCCACCACGACGAAGCGGCGCTGTCCCGTCGTCGCACAATGCTCGACATACTGGTCCCAAGTCATGTCGGACTTGCGACGCTCGCTGTCAGGAAGCAGCCGCCAAGGCAGAAGATTCGTGTACTGCTGAGTTTGTGTCCACCAGACATGGCGCGCCTTGGCCGGACAGATTACGAGGACGGTGCCCGTTCGTGTGAGTGAGTCAATCAGAGCGCCGACGGTCTTGCCGCTGCCGCATGGCCAGATGTTCATCGTCCAAGGCCGGGAATCCGTCCATGCCGCGCTGCGCTTCTGGTAGGGCGTCGCCATCTGGGCGACATGCGGCTTCAGCTCGCCGCGCGCGACCTGCGCGTTGAGGAGGGCCTCTCCGATTCCGGCCATGCGGTCCAGGGCCCCGGCGTCCTGCGGCCACGGGCCGATACAGTCCGCGTCGCCGTGGGCGCGTGTCGTCCAGCCCTGAACGCCCCAGCCGCTGAGGAAGTGTTCGACGACGAACGCCGCGTGGACCGGGGCGTAGATGTCGATGTGCGACGGCTCTCCGTCCGTCGGCCACTCGCTCTTCGAGAGGCGGTACTTCTTGCGGCCACGCACGGCCCACGCGAGAACGCCAGGGATGTGCTGCTCCAGCGCGAGAGCATAGGCGGCGTGCTGCGCGTCGTGCAGCTTGTAGAGGTAGTGGGGCTGGTCCCACATGAGGGTCTCCTGTTGGCGCTCAGGGTATAGCGGAGCGATACCGCAGCGTCAAGGGTACTTGACGAGATGGTATCTCTCCGATAGTCTCTGTCGAGGCGCTCGTGCGCCAGGAGGTTCTCATGGCGCCTGAGCCCGTCATCAATCCGCAGACCGATCCGTTCCTCAAGTTCGTCGAGACCCATCGCAAGGCCCGCCACTGGAGCTTCGCCGAGCTGGCCCGCCGCGGGGGCCTCACGCAGCCCGAGGTGTCGCGCGTCATCAACGGCGTGCGGATGCCGACCCTGCGCCATGTGCGCGGGTTCGCCTTAGCCTTCGCGAGCGCCCCGAACACCAATGCCCCCGAGCCCGAGACGCCGGCGGAGTGGGTTGCCCTGCTGGTCAACCTCGCCGAGGACGCGCGCATCGGCGTGCGCACGAAGGATGCGTGACATGGGGCGGAACAAGACTATCGACCGGTTCGCCGAGGAGAACGAGGTCGCCGTTCTACGGATCGAGCCTGCGGAAGTCTACGATCCTGCCGTCATCGCCATCGCAGAGCGGGGCGGCGAGCACTTCTTGGTGTATGACCGAGATGCCGTCATCGCACAGGCCGTCGCGCACGAGGGCATGGACTACGAGACCGCAGTCGAGTGGCACGAGTTCAACACCTTCTGCGCGTGGCTCGGCAGCGGCACACCCGCCTTTGCGACGACTACTTCTTCGGGCTGACGTGTTCGGGGAGCTTCGCGCCCTTCGGCGTCTTCTCCGCGAGCTTCTTCGCTACCTCGGGCGCCACCGCGTAGAGGTAGCGACGCTGCGCGTCAGACTTGAGCGGCATGGCTACTCCTTGCATCCCTTGAGATTGTCCACCATGAGCTGCTCGACAGCCCGGCATTCGGGCCGCTGCGCGCTCGACTGCCCGAACTGAAGGCAGGTCGCCCACTGGCACTGCACCGAGGTCGGGTCGCCGCCCATGTCCTTGCGGCACTGCACGGGGACCTCGGCGAGCGTCGCCTTCAGCTCGGCGTCGATGACGATGGGCTGGTTGATTTCCGCGAGAAGCTCGGCCTGCCCTTCCTGAAGCGCCTCGATGGCGCCGGCCTGGGCCTGAAGCGCCTTCGAGGCGTCATCGGGCTTCAAGCCCCACCCAGCCCCAAAGCCCGCGGCGAGCGCGGCGACGACGGCGATGACGACGGCGGTGACGGGATCCATGTCAGATGTCCTCTATCCAGGTGATCGACGCGGAGATGTCGCTGGCGTTGGCGCTGTACGCCGTGATCGTGATCTCATCGCCCGCCTGCATGAACAGCGAGAGATCCGTCACCGACTCGGTGGCGTTTCCGGTCTTCTGCACCGAGAAGGCATAGACCTGCGCTCCCGTGCCGATGACGAAGGCCGTCGCAGCAGAGTCGTAGTCCGCGGCGCTGAGGTTGCCGTTGACCCGCGCGAACTGCGGTGCCGTCAGCGTGCCGTTCTTATAGACCTTGAAGTCCACGTTCTTCGTACCGTCGCACGCGACGGAGAACCGGTCGATCTGAAGCTGCGCCGTGGAGACTCGGTTCTGGTGGACAGTGCTGGCCCGCAGCGTCAGCACGGGCGTCTCGACGCCGGCACCGATGCTCTTCGACGCGGTCGACGCGAACTGCGCGCCGAGGAACGTCACGGCGCCCTCTACGAACGCGCCGCCGCTGGCTCCGTGCATCGTCTTTGAGATGCCGGTGCCCGTGTTCCGGCTCTCCCAGGTGAGGTAAAGGTTCGGGTTTCGCAGGTTCGTGCTGGTCCGCGTCCCGGCGTTCCGCACCGTATGTACCAGAACCAGCCGCCCGGTGGAGCCGTCCTCGATGTAGAAGAAGGCGTCCCCGTACCCGAGGTACTGGAACTGCACGCCGTAGACGTTCCCCTTCGTCGGGTCGAACGTGAGCGGCGTCCCGTTCCAGGTGCTCTGGGCGATGAGCTGCTCGGTCGCCACCACACCGGTCGTCAGGATGGCGAACGCGCCCACGGCGCCACTCGTCCCCGGCGCGAAGGTGGATGCCCCCGCCGGGCCCGGCAGGCGGCGGGTGAAGTAGACGACATTCGCGATGGCGATGGCGTCCCATCCGCCGGCCGCCTGCGAGTAGTCGGCCGCTGCGATCTCAGCCGCCGTGACGCTGGTGTTCGCGCCGTTCGTCACCGGCACGACGACCGGCGTACCCGCGTCGAGCGTCACCGTCACGTTCGTCGCGGTGCTCGCCTTCGTCGTGATCGTCAGCGTCTGCACTTCGACGGTCGCGGCCTCCGTGTAGAGGATGCCGAACGAGGTGCCGTTGTAGCCGAACTGGTAGCCCGCCTCGATGTTGTAGAGGCCCGCCATCTGCCGGTTGCCCGCCGAGCCCGCCGAGAAGCGCGCCGTCCAGCGGGCCAGCGTGGCCTGCCCGGCGCGGTACTTTGCCACTTTCTTGCTGACGAGCCGCGCGTAGCCGTCAGCCGCCGTACCGCTCGCCAGCGTGGCCTCACCGTTGACCGCCGTCACCGACGCCCCCGCGCCGTAGGTGTACGAGGTCAGCAGCAGCGGGTTCAGTCCGTAGACGAAGGCGACCTGTCCGGTCGGAGACGGAGACGCCGTCTGTACCTCTCCGAACCCGGAGAGCGGCCCCGTCAGCGCAACGCCGGGAGAGCCTCGCGGAACAGGGTAGAGCGTCTGGCCTGTCGTCATCACTTCGCCGGGAGTGCGTGCAGCTTAGCGTAAATCTGCGTGTCCTGGTTCGCAAGGATGCCGGGGACACGCGCAATATCGACACCGAGCGCCAGCGCCAGCGCTTGGTGCGTCTTCGCGCCGGCGAGTCCGTCGATCTTCCCGATGTCGTACCCGGCGCGCGACAGAAGCGCCTGAAGGACCGCCGCGTAGCTCACAAGGTCGCCGTGGCCGACCAGGATAGCGCCGCAAAGCGCCCACTGCTCGTAGCCGAGGCGGTCCATGACGCCCTTCAGCTCGCCGGGAAAGTCGAAGTGCCACGCTTCCTTGGCCCCTTCGTCGGCCTCGCGGATGATCGGCTTCCAGCCCAGCGGCAGCGCGCACTCCCACAGCACGTCGAGCTGCTTGTTCGCAGGCACACCGGGGAACCTCAGCTCCGACAGGTGGACGTCGATGCTGCGTCCGGCGTTGTGCCCGCTCCTGCCCGGAGCGGCGACGAAGGCGGCCTTCATGGTCTTGGCGTCGAAGGCGGCCGTGCCCGGCGCCGGCTTGCCCGCCCGAACCCACAGGTCGTACTTCGCGCGGGCCGCCTGCTGCACGGCCACGTCACGGTGGCACTCGGTGACCCGGAAGTCGCCGCCTCGCGCCGCCACGGCGTCGGAGAGCGCCTTGAGAGCAGGCGCCATCTCCGGCGCTGCGACCCCGGCCTTGCCCAGCTTGGCGAGCGGCGTGAGCGTGGCGCGAGGCCCGCCCGTTCCCCCGCTCTTCTGGTACGAGGAGGCGATGGAGAGGTCCACCGGGACGAGGGCGACGGGGGCGCTCATTCGGACGCTCCAGAGGAGGGAGGAGAGGCGCTCGCCTTCGTTCCGAAGTAGAACGCGAACACCATGAGGCAGATGTCCTTGATGAACCCAAGGATGATCGTGTGCTCGTCGTCCGACAGCAACGAGGTGTCCGGGCCCGCGATGAGGAGGTCCGCGATATAGGCTCCGACCACGAGCGCCACGAGCGACACGACGAAGCGCGTCAGCAGCTCGTGCTCGTTCCTCGCCAGCGTATAGATGCGGTAGATGGCGAACTGGACGCCCCCGACAATCCCGATGCCGAGAACGATGGCGAGGATCGTGGTGTTCGTCTGGTCGTACAGGCTCGGGTACTTCCGCTCGACGAAGGGGGCCGGGGCGACCAGCGTTTCAAGCCGCTCCGAGGCCTCGGTGCTCGCCTCGGGGATCGAAGGCTCGCGCGGAGCCTCCGCTTCTTCGGGCGCGCTCGTGTCGGCTCCGGGGGTCATCCGTTCGTCCCTTCCTGCATCGCCTTCACGGTCTTCTGGAGCCGCTTGAGCTGCCGCTCCATGTCTTCCGCGTCGAAGTCGGGGGACATGGAGGTGGTCTTCTTCTCGACCGCGCCGAGCCGGCCCTTGAGGTCGGTGATCTCGGCCTCCAGCTTCAGAGTCGCGGCCTGACAGGGCGGCGGCTGCGCGCCGTTGAGCCCCTGCGCCTGCGCCTTCAACTCCAGCTCCTTGACGGCGAGCGCGTGCCGCTGCTGGCTGCGCTCGCTGTAGTAGTCCCATGCCTTCTTCCCGCCGAGGACAGCGATTGCAGCGAGGATCACGGCGAGGATCGCGGCGTAGTCCCCTCCGATCTTCGCAGCAGCATCGGCCGCGGTTGCGACAGCCGCGCTCGCGTCCGGCGCCTCCGTCGTGGCGGCAACGGCCTCGGGGGTGGCCGGAAGCTCGACATCAGCGGGCGCCTCGGGGAGGGCCACCTCGGAAGGGACGGCCTCGGGAGCGGCGGGTTCGGGCTGCATGACAGGCTCCATCGTCTTCTCACCATAGTGGAACCGGAAACCGGAACCGAGTTGAAAGCTTATTTCTTGGCTCGCGCAGATCTCACCGTTCGGATGGCGTACCCACCCGTTGCCCAGGAGTGCGCCAACCTCATCGGCGTGGAAGACGCAGCGATTAGGGTCCACTCGGAACGCCGGCCGTCACGATCGGCACGACGCGGGCCGCAGCGCCGGGGTCGATCCCCTTCGACAATGCCACGAGTCCGATGAGGAAGACCACCACCGCGATGAAGTGCCACCGGAAGATGCGAAGTTCCTTGATGACATCACGGTGCGTCGCCTGGAGCGTCTCCACGAGGGCCTTCTCCAGCGGGCTCAGGGTGTCGAAGTGGTTGGGGGCCATGCTCAAGCACACAGCACGGCGTCGAGGTACTCGCCCGTCGAGGTCGCGACGACCACGAGGTTCTCTTCCCCCGGCAACGCGGGCTGCACGTCGCCGGCCGGGAACATCCCCTGCGCGACGAGATAGTCCGACCACGGGGAGGAAACCCGCACCTCCACGATGGTGTACCCTTCCGCCTGCACGTCGAGGAGCCAGTTCGCGAGTTCCTGCATGATGTCTCCGTCAGTGCAGAAGGATGAACGACGAGCCCGCGACCGTGGCCTGCCCGGAGATGATGTAGCCGACCGTGTTGGCCCCATCGACCTGCCGCTGGCCGAGCGTGGCGTTGGAGCAGTACGCGATTCCGCGCAAGGACCCCAACACGTTGTCCGAGGGCGCCGCTGCCGACGAGTTGACCGGGATGCTGCCCGCACGCCCGTAGCGTCCAGACCGCGTGCGGAAGTAGGTCGTGCTCGGAATGGCGAGGCCGTAGAACAGGTTGCGGTAGCCCGTCAACAGCGTGCCCGTGCCAGGGACGAACACACCGCAGTGAGCCGCGTTCGGTGCGACGGCGTGGTTGAACGCGGTGCGGTTCGCCCCGCCTTGCTGGAGGTTCGTGTCGGCCGTGCCGCCGCTGCCCGTCGTCCACACCCCGTAGAGGCGACCGTCGCTCTCGGCGTCCAGCGCGTCGGTGCTCTCGGGGTCGATGAGCGCGCCCGCGCCGCACTGGTAGGTGGCCGCGCCCGTCGAGGTGCGGAACACCACCCAGATGCCCTCGGTACACTCGTACAAATCCACCGAGCCGACACCCGCGCTGATCGTCCACGCGCGCCAGTACCCGAAGAACGAGCCCGTCGTGAACGGAAGCGCGGCGTTCCACGAAGCGAACGCGCCAGAGTTCTTGTTGAGGGAGATGAAGATGTTGTCGGCCGC
>Ga0315909_10000434_pt1 | contig 56322 bp, 54 predicted proteins | sample LakEriMetagenome_11_FD_203527 | JGI IMG/M metagenome (GOLD analysis project Ga0315909, IMG submission 203527) | Freshwater fungal communities from buoy surface, Lake Erie, Ohio, United States - Buoy 2 MA125 | ecosystem: Environmental > Aquatic > Freshwater > Lake | place: USA: Lake Erie, Ohio... | reverse complement strand
CTAGCCAAACCAAAGACAAGCTCGTTTCTAGCGAAGTGCGCGCCCCGGTGGAAGACATCGTGGCCAAAGCCTTGACCGAGTTTTTAGAAGAGCGCCCGAACGACGCCAAAATCATTTGCGGCAAGATTGTCGAGGCCGCCCGCGCCCGTGAAGCCGCCCGCAAAGCCCGCGAAATGACGCGTCGCAAAGGCGTGCTGGACGGCATGGGCCTGCCCGGCAAACTGGCCGACTGCCAAGAAAAAGACCCGGCCCTGTGCGAAATCTACATCGTCGAGGGCGACTCCGCCGGCGGCTCGGCCAAGCAAGGCCGCGACCGTAAATTCCAGGCCATCCTGCCCCTGCGCGGCAAGATCCTGAACGTCGAAAAAGCGCGTTACGAAAAACTGCTCACCAGCAACGAAATCGTCACGCTCATCACCGCCCTGGGCACCGGCATTGGCAAAGCCACCGCCGAGTCCGGCAAGAGCGCCACCGACGACTTCAACGTCGACAAACTGCGCTACCACCGCATCATCATCATGACCGACGCCGACGTTGACGGCGCACACATCCGAACCCTGTTGTTGACGTTTTTCTATCGGCAAATGCCCGATCTGGTGGAGCGGGGGCACATCTACATTGCCCAGCCGCCTTTGTACAAAGTCAAGGCCGGCAAAGAAGAGCTGTACCTCAAAGACGGCCCGGCACTCGATGGCTTTTTGCTGCGCATCGCACTGAAAGACGCCAGCATCACCACGGGTGGCGCGTCCCCTCAGGTGTTGGCAGGCGAAACCCTGGAATCATTGGCCCGCAAGCACCAAGTGGCGGAATCGGTCATTGCCCGCCTGTCCAACTTCATGGACGCAGAAGCCCTGCGCGCCATGGCCGACGGTGTGTCGTTGAACCTGGACACGCTGGATCTGGCCGCCGAATGCGCCCCGGCGCTGCAAACCAAGCTGCGTGAACTCAACACCACCGGCATCCCTGCCGAAGTGAGTGCCGAGTTTGACGTACGCACCGACAAACCCATCTTGCGCATCAGTCGCCGCCACCACGGCAATATCAAAAGCAGCGTCATCACGCAAGACTTTGTGCACGGCGCAGACTATGGCGCACTTGCCGAAGCCGCCAACACCTTCCGGGGCTTGCTGAGCGAAGGGGCCAAAGCCCTGCGCGGTGAAGGCGAGCGCCAAAAAGAAGAAAAAGTGAGCGACTTCCGTCAAGCCATGCATTGGCTCATCAGCGAAGCCGAGCGCACCACCAGCCGCCAGCGCTACAAGGGTCTGGGCGAAATGAACCCCGCCCAATTGTGGGAAACCACCATGGACCCCACCGTGCGCCGCTTGCTGCGCGTGCAAATTGACGACGCCATCGAAGCCGACCGCGTCTTCACCATGCTGATGGGCGACGAGGTGGAACCCCGCCGCCACTTCATCGAAAGCAACGCATTGCGGGCGGGGAATATTGATATTTGATCAATCTGTAGATGTACCCATAACCTGCGGAAAAGGGGCCCATAAGTTGAGAAACTTATGGGCCCCTTGCTTTTGTCTGCCCAATTCGGTCGTTCAAGCTTCCTCAAAGCTCAGTAGAATATTTTTTGCTTTCTATAGATGAAGCAATTTATTTAAACTTGCTTCTAATTAAGCTTTCATATTATTAAAATTAAACAGCTTATAGGCTAGCAATTTCTTCTGAACTGAACCAGCTTCGACTTGAACAAGTGCAGTCCACCCTTTCCGGCTACGCGGACTTGGTGAAACGGCAGCCACCGCCTCGGGGATGGCTTAAGCTCATCAGAGAAGCCCTGGGTCGAACGGAGCGCCAACAGGCTCAGCGGCTGGGCATCTCGGGAGCAACGCTACACAAGTCCGAACAGTCCGAAGCGGATGACCGCATCACGCTCGGACAATTGCGCAAACTCGCTGATGGACTGGATTGCGAACTGGTCTACGCACTGGTTCCAAGAAGCCCACTCACGGACGTGGTTCAGGAGCGCGCTCTTGCCATCGCGATGTAAGAGGTTGGAAGCGTGGCCCACACCATGGGTCTTGAAGACCAGCGCCCCGGCGAAGACCGGCTTCGCAAACAGGTGGAACGCAGGACCGAAGAATTGCTTCGCGGCCGGTGGTCAAATCTGTGGCGATAGACATGGATGAGCAGGGCGGCCAGACACCGCTGGACCCCGACGAGAAGGCCGGGCTCATCCCGGAGTACCTGGCCGCCCAAAGCGACCTGAACGACTGGTAGCAGGAAAACATCCTGCGCGCCGTGCGCTGGATGAGGCGTGTCAGGGCACCGCAAGTGCTAAGCGAAGGGTTTTGCCGAGAGCTGCACGAGCAGATGTTCGGTAAGACTTGGGTGTGGGCGGGCACGTTTCGCAAATCGGACAAGAACTTAGGCGGTGATTGGATACAGGTCGCGGTGCGGCTCAAGAACTTGTTCGACAACACGCAATGGTGGGTCGACAACGCCACGTTTCCTCCTGACGAAATCGCAGCACGCTTTCACCGCGATCTGGTCTGGATTCACCCCTTCACCAATGGCAATGGCCGACATTCACGCATAATGACCGACGCATTGCTGAGAAGCCTTAGTCAAACTGCGTTCACATGGGGAAGCGGCGGCGGTGTGGTTGCAGCCAACGATGTTCGGGCACGTTACCTGGCAGCCCTGCGAGCTGCAGACCAAGGTGACTATCAGCTTCTGCTTGCGTTTTTACGCAGCTGAGTGTGGCACTCAAAATCGTGAAAAGCATGTCGTGAACTCGAAATCGGGTTTTGGTGACACATAAGCTTGTTGTGCCATTGAAGGCCCCGCGGCAGTGAGAAAAATCACGGATTTAGGAATTAACAATTGGATCGCACCGGCGTATCAAGCTGGAATCATTATTAATGCATTAAGATTAACTCGATATCAAAAAATACTTTAGGTAGCGCGTGCAATATTCGAATCGCTCATTTTATTCAGCACCCATCAAGCAATTCGTGAGCTCTGATCCCAACTTTGTACTTGGTGTACTGACTGAAAACAGTGGCTTTTCGATCGAGACAACCCAGCGAGACGCTTGGCGTTCACAGATTCAAATTCTTCAACAAGAGATACCAACGTTTGCAGATCGTGGCACTATTTTCTTTGAGTTCATCGTTCCACGTTTGGGCAAACGAATCGACGTGCTGATCTTGATCGATCACACTATTTTTGTGATTGAGTTCAAGGTAGGTGAATCGCTATTCACTCGCGCGGCGATGGATCAGGTTTGGGATTACGCGCTCGACCTGAAAAATTTTCACGAAACCAGCCATCACTGCGTGATTGCCCCAATCCTGATCGCCACCCACACGCAAGGCATTAACTGTCAGATTGTCACCAGTCACCACAACGATGGCGTGCTCTTTCCCATCAAGACATCGCCTACCTTTTTGGTCAAAACCATCGAAGGCGTTTTGTCCTTTTCTTCGGGCCCAAATTTAGATGCCACCACATGGGCTAACGGTCGTTATCGACCCACACCCACCATCATTGAAGCCGCATCTGCGCTTTACGGCAACCACTCGGTGGCCGAACTCTCAAGGAACGATGCGGGTGAAAAGAACTTGGCGCAAACCTCTGTCGCGATTTCACAGCTGATCAAAGATTCAAAGCAGGACAATCAAAAGGCAATTTGTTTTGTGACGGGCGTTCCAGGTGCGGGCAAAACCTTGGTCGGTTTGGATATCGCCACAAAGCACATGGATGCTAATAGCGATCTGCACAGCGTCTACCTCTCGGGCAACGGCCCCTTAGTTGCCATCTTGCGTGAGGCATTAGTGCGCGATGAAGTTGCACGAAAGAAAGTCATTGGCCAAAAAATGCGCAAGGGCGAAGCCAGAATAGCCGTTGAGGCGTTCATTCAAAATGTCCACCATTTTCGTGATGCATATTTGTCTGATCAACGGCCACCTGCTGATCACGTTGTCATCTTTGATGAAGCACAGCGAGCATGGACACTTGAGCAAACTACTCAGTTTATGGCCCGAAAAAAGGGCTACCTTGACTTCAACCGATCTGAGCCTGATTTTTTGATCTCGTGTCTAGACCGACACCCTGATTGGGCTGTGGTCATTTGTCTGGTTGGCGGTGGTCAAGAGATCAACACAGGTGAAGCAGGCATTAGCGAGTGGCTCACAGCCATTCATGAACACTACCCAGATTGGGCTGTGCATATTTCGCCTCATCTTCAAGACTCTGAATACGGGGCGGCGGATGCGCTTTCGCAGTTGAAGAAGAGGGACAACGTTCACTATAACGACAACCTTCACCTGTCGGTATCCATGCGCTCGTTCCGAGCTGAACATGTATCCACATTCGTGAAGCATTTATTGGATCGCAACATTAACCAGGCTCAAGATTTGTTCAAAGAGGTCAAAGAGCGCTATCCGATTTTTGTGACTCGCGATTTGGCAAAAGCTAAACGCTGGCTTCACGACAAAGCTCGCGGCAGCGAGCGCTTCGGGATGGTGGTTTCCTCTCAGGCGGTTCGCCTACGTCCTCATGCCATCGACGTTCGTTCACCCATGGACCCCATCCATTGGTTTTTGGATGACAGGGATGACGTTCGTTCCTCATTTTATTTGGAAGACGTAGCTACCGAGTTTCACGTTCAAGGGCTGGAGTTAGACTGGGCTTGCGTGGTGTGGGATGCCGACCTTCGGTTCGGAGACGCCGACTGGGAATACCGTTCATTCGTGGGAAGCAAATGGCAAAAAATACACTTGGCCCATCGGAGGATGTATTTAAAAAATGCTTATAGGGTGTTGTTGACGCGAGCTCGTCAAGGCATGGTGATCGTTATTCCCCCTGGCGATCCTGAAGACCCGACAAGAGACCCGTCTTTTTACGATCCTATTTATTGTTATTTGACCTCTATTGGTATCCCAGTCGTCTGAGCGTAACCGTTGATTTAATGTGCCGGTTAAAGGCGCCTTTTACCTGTCCTCATCCCATGATCGTGGTTTGGCTTGCTTGCGCAAATCGTTGAGTCGGGTGTTTTGGCGAAAGCTGTCCAGTGGCCGATGGCATTCTTCAGGGGGCACCCAATACACGGTCCAATCGCCATACAGTTTGCCGTCAAAGCACAGCAGGTCGCCGTTGATGTTCAATTCCATCACCATGTCATGCGTGCCCGTGAACAACTGGGCGTCTGTGGGGCTGATGAATTCAACACGCACCTCGCAGGCGTAAGTGGTGTGAACATACCTGAGCGGCCCAATCGCTGGGCCATCAAAGCCCCATCCACTCATGGCTTGATCGGGCGTGTCGCGGCCATGAAACAAACCCAGATACAAACCGGGTTTGCCGGGACGAATGCCATAAACAGGCGTGGCGGTTATGTCAGTTAGGGTGTGCATGAAGCCTTTGTGTTAATGAGGCATTCAGCATATGAACTGGGCGTGACTTTGAGTACCAGGGCTTTGCCTGGGTCATCTCATGGTGCTGCTCAAACCCCCTCCACCACCATCACCCCCCGCAACCCCACGCCATAACTCTTGAAACCTTGCGATGGCCAGTGTGCGCTGCTGTCGATGCTGTCGTGTTGGTGGCCGTGCACGGTCATGCGCACGCCCATTTGGCGGGCCAATGTGTCGATCACTGCAAACCCGTAGTCGTGGTAGCCCGGGGCTTCGTGCGTGATCAAAATATCGGCTTGTTGCCCAGACAAGTGGTCCATTTCGTCGGGGTAGATGCTGGACCAATGTCGCAGGTTCACGCTGTTTTGCCAGCGCTCATCGGTCGGGGTGGCTTGGGCGTGTGCTTCGCGGTTGCGAAAACGCGGGGGCCGTCGGTCGTGGGGGTTCCACACCGTGCCGCGAAAAACACCGCCGAGTCCGGCAATGCGTGTGCCGCAAGGCAAAGTCACCACCCGGCCATGCAGGTGTCGGTCTGCCAGTTCTGGCTGCCACACATTGTTAAAAATACTTTCGCTATGGGTGTCGTGGTTGCCGTGAATGAACCACAGGCGTTCCATGATGGGTGCCAGTTCAATGTGCAATGGGCGCGCAGGCTCCAAATCGCCCAGCAAAATCACAGCGCGGGCTTGGGTTTGCAGGGCGGCATCGATGATGTGTTGCCACTGGCCGTGCGGGTCGCCACAAAAAAGGAGGGGGCCGGGTGTCATCGGACAAAGCTGATGAATCATGTGGGTTGCAGGCGTTCTAGCATGCCTTTTAACCCGATGGCCTGTGCGCCTTGTCGCAAGTTGAAGCTCTCCTCTCCGGGGTAAACCACATAGCGCTTTTCAATGCCCAAATCGTCACAGGCTTGTTTGAATCCACGGGTGGGTGATGGTGCACTGGAGCGTTTGACTTCAATCGCCAGGTCTGGCTGGCCTCCTCGCTCAAACAGCAGGTCAATCTCTGCGCCATCGTGGGTTCGATAAAAATAGGGTTTCAAGGCTGGGCCAGCCTGCGAGATGAGCGTTTCTAAGACAAAGCCTTCATAACTGGCACCTGCGACAGGATGACCCAGAACATCGTTTTCGTCTTTTAGACCCAACAAGGCATGCACCAGACCGCTGTCGCGGACAAAAACTTTCGGTGTCTTCACCAGTCGTTTGCCAACGTTGGCAAACCAGGGTTGCAACCGGCGGACCAAGTGAAGGTCGGTCAGCAGATCGATATAACGCCCCACGGTGTTGGCGCCGACACCCAAACTGGCTGCCAGTTGGGTCTGATTGAGTTGTCCACCTTGCTGGTGAGCCAGCATCGTCCAAAGCCGGCCCAGTGTTTCAGCGGGCATACGAGGTGCAAACATGGGCACATCGCGTTCAAGGTAAGAGCGAATGAAATCTTGCCGCCAAGCCATGCTGTGCTGATCGTCTTGGGCCAGCAGGCTGTCCGGGAACCCGCCTCGGTTCCACAGTACGGATTCAGACAATCCCGTCAAAAGGGCTTCGTTGAGCACAATGGGAGACATTTCCAGATAGGCCACGCGGCCCGCAAGCGTTTCTGACGATTGCTGCATCAAGTCCATGGCTGCTGAGCCCAAAAGCAGAAAGTGGCCAAATCGCTGCCCTGCCGCCCGCCTTTCGTCGATCAGGCCGCGCAAGACTGCAAACAGTTCCGGGACTCGGTGAATTTCATCAATGATCACCAATTTGGGCGCTTGAGCCCGCAAGTAAGCCTCCGGATCTTCCAAGCGCCGACGGTCAGAGGGCAATTCAAGATCAAGGTAGACAGAACCTTGGGGCCAGTTGGCTGCAATTTGACGTGCCAAGGTGGTCTTGCCCACCTGACGAGGCCCGAGCAATACTGCTGCGGGAACGCCGGAAGTGAGCCGTTCTTGAGCAATGGAGGCGATTTGACGAGGTATCATCCCTGAAAATCATACACCAGATGGAGAATTTTCGGGGTTAATTGAATTCCAATGGGGTTTCAAAGTTGGAATTTGAAGTTCTCCCAGTAGACCGTTCAGTACACTCCTAGCAACACTAAGCCCCTATGTCACCCATCGCCATCATCGACTTTGAAACCACCGGAATCTCACCCAACATGGGGGATCGGGCCACCGAGGTGGCGATTGTTTTGCTGGAAAACGGCCAAGTGGTCGATCGTTATCAGAGCCTGATGAATGCGGGCGTCAGGGTCAACAGCTTCATCACCCAACTGACCGGCATCACCAACGAGATGGTGCAGGCCGCCCCACCCGCCGAGCAGGTCATGCGCGAGGCGGCGCGCTTTGTGGCGGGCGCACCCATGGTGGCGCACAACGCTGCTTTTGACCGCAAGTTTTGGCAAGCCGAATTGGCGCGTTTTGGGCAAGAGGGATCGCACAACTTTGCCTGCACCTTGCTGCTGTCGCGGCGTTTGTACCCGCAGGCGGCTAACCACAAGCTGGGCACGCTGGCGGCGCTGCACCATCTGCCGTCGTCTGGCCGTGCGCACCGGGCCTTGGCCGATGCCGAGATGGCGGCGCATTTGCTGGTGCAAATGCAGCACGACCTGAAAACCCGTTACGGCTGCCCCCAGCCAGACCATGCTTTGTTAATGGGTTTGCAGCGCACCAGCAAACATTTGGTGGGCAGTTATTTAAAGCAGCGGTCGGGGGGCTGAGGTGCGAGGTCAGGCCTCAGAAGAGTGCAGTCCAGCAATACCCTCAACCCTGCACCAAGTCCAAATAAGCCTGCCGGGTTTCCGGGCTCACCGCGTCCAGAGCTTGCTCGTAGCGGGTTTGGTGTTGGGCCAGCATGCGGGCCGAGGCGATGGTTTTAGACTTGCAAAACCAATGGCAAGTGTGTTGCATTAAGAACATCTCGCCCATCATGCGAAAAGAGCGCTCTTTGGGGGGTAAGCCTTGCAGGTTGTTCACGGCACGCTCGATGCCTTGGGCATGAATCTCGATGGCCCGGCGCATGTCAAAGCAAGCTTTGGGCGACAGTTGGTCAACAAAAGGCAAAGCCACCTTGAAAGCCCGGGTCACAGGCGCAGGCAGTTTGGCGAACTCCAGTGCCAGGCTCTGAAACTCTTGGGTCAATTGTTGTTCCGCGTTGGTTTGCAGTTGCAAGATTTGCAATTGCCGCTCAAGGTCCGCTTCACCCAGTGCTCTCATATAGGCACTGGTCAGCTGCTCCATGTGCTTTTCTATTTGGTAGGGGCGCAAATGCTCAGCCAACAGGGCGGTTCGCTTGCGCCTTCCTTGGGTATTGAGCCAGTGGATGCCAGTGGCCAAAATGAGCAGCAGACTTAGAAATTCCATAAATTCAATGTGTCCAGACCGGTATGGTCAAGGGGTCAAGTGTAGTGACCAATTTGAGAGGCAACTCTAAAGTGCGGGTTATCCCTTGCATTGGAATCGGGCCGGTGGTCAAATTGCTGCATTGCAACAAACCACTTCAAGGAACACACCATGAACTTCAACGCTGAACAATTCACCGCCGCCCACCAAGCCAACCTGACCGCTGCTGCTGGACTCTCGCAAACCGCTTTTGCTGGTTTCGAGCGCTTGGTTGAGCTGAACATGGCCGCTGGCAAAGCTGCTGTGGGCGAGACTTTCTCCAACATGCAAGCCCTGATGGGTGCCAAGTCCCCACAAGACCTGATGGCCGTGCAAGCCGCTTTGGTGCAGCCAGCCTTCGAAAAGTCGGTTTCTTATGGCCGTCACCTGGCTGACATCGCCAACAGCACCGGCGCAGAGATCACCAAAGCTGTCGAAAGCAAAATGGCCGAGTCCGAGAAAGCTGTCAAAAGCTTGGTCGAAAACAGCCTGAAAAACGCACCAGCCGGTTCCGACGCTGCTGTGGCCATGATCAAAAACGCCATGGACGCCAGCCAAACTGCTGCTGAAACCCTGAAAAAAGTGGCCAAGCAAGCCACCGACACTGCTGAAGCCAACATCAAGGCCGCCACTGCCCAAGCCGAAGCTTCGGTCAAAGCCGCCATGTCCAAGGCCAAAGTCAAGGCTTAATTAACAGCCTGAGCCAAGGCTCCAACAGCTGGCTTGCAAAGCTGGCTTTCTACAATCAGGGTGTCTTTGGACACCCTTTTTGTTTTGGACTCCAACCATGTCAACTGAGCTTGCATCTGCATCAGCGCCCGTTTTGCACATTCGTAACGGTGTGGCCACCCTCACCTTGAACCGCCCAGCCCAGCGAAACCGCTTGGAAAATGGCGACCTCAAGACCTTGTTGGCGCATTTTGAAACCGTTGAACGTGACGCCAGCGTGCGCGTGTTGGTGCTTAGCGCCAACACAGTCGGGCAGCCCAAGCCTGTTTTTTGTGCCGGTTACGACATTGGGGGTTTTGACGAAGAGGGGCACGGCGCGACCTTTTTTGAAACCATTCCCGATACCCTGGCCACTCTGCGCCCGGTCACCATTTGTGCCCTGAACGGCAGTGTTTACGGGGGCGCGACCGACGTGGTGCTGGCCTGCGATTTGCGCATCGGCCTGCAAGGCATCGAGTGGCGCATGCCCGCCACAGCGCTGGGGTTGCATTACTACCCCAGTGGTTTGCAGCGTTATGTCAGCCGTTTTGGGCTGGCGGGTGCGAAACGGGCCTTTTTGACCGCCCGGCCGTTTTCTGCAGACCAGTTGAACGCCATGGGTTTGTTCGAAGCTCTGGTGACGCAGCCCGAATGGGACGCGACGCTGGCCCTGTTGGTGGCCGATATCTTGAGCCTGGCCCCTTTGGCCGTGCAAGAAACCAAAAAATCGCTCAACGAAATCGCTTCTGGTGACATGGACGAGCAGCGCTTGCGGGCACGCGAACACCTGACCAGTCGCAGCGCCGACTTTGCTGAAGGGCGTGCCGCCTTTGCCGAGCGACGAAAACCCGTTTTTGTGGGGCGCTAAGGGGCCATCAAGAATTGGCCGGTCGAGCCGATACATGACTGTCATGTACTCAAATTCAATCCATGGGCATGCCTTGAAGGGCCGGAATACTGTTGCCGCTATTTTGTGGGGGCTGGCTTTCGCCTTGCCGGCAGTGGCAGGCCAATACCAGTTGCTGGCAGGCGAGCCTAACAGCGTGGTGGTGGCCGCGCGGGTGCTGAATGCCGAGCAAATTTGCAATCTTGAAATAACGGTTCAGGGGCAAACCAGCATCGAGCGCGAGGTCAAAGCGCCGCATTTCGAAACCCGGATCGAGATCACCCCACGGGAGACCGAAAACATCACCGTGAGCTGGCGCGGCAAATTCAAACGCAGCAATGGCCAGTTGATTAACGCTTGCCCGACCGAGGGGCAAACCTCTTTTCGCGTGGTTGTTGACAATGCGCCCTTGCGAGCTGCTTGGGCGGGTTTGTGGTCGCAAATGAGGCCCGAAAAAGCCGAATGCGTCCGCACGGCCTTGCAGTCAGACCGGGTGCGATACGACTGGTTTGACTTGTCTGATCCCCAGACCAGCGCCGAGGATTGGAAGATTCAGCGGGCCATGGCGCAGTGCGACGCCTTTTTAGACCGGAAAAAAGCCTGGGGCGACAACAAGCCCGACAACTTTGCCTGCAGTTTGCCCGGGGGCTTGAAAACCCGGTGTGAGGGCTATTTCATGGCCATCGAAAACGGCAAAACCCAGCCTATTTCGAAAGATGCCGCCCTCAGAAGACAGCTGGACAACCTGGCCTGGGGAACCGGCGTGCGTGAAACTGCCGCTGCCCAAGCGAGTCGGCAAAGACAAGCGCAAGCCCTGAAAGCCAAGCTCGCCGCCGAAGAAGCCGCCAAGATCAAGGCTGCAGAAGACGCCCGAATTCGCGAAGAACAGCAAGCCGTGGAAGCCAAAGCAGCAGAAGAGCAAGCCCGCAAGGACAAAGCCGAAGCCGACCGGGCCAAGCGATTGCAGGAAATTGAACGCCTGGAAAATGAACGCCTCGAAAAACGCAGCTGGCTCCTGAAACAACTCGAAAAACTCAAAAGCGATCCCAAAGAAGAAAGCAAATCCGATAACAAAGATAACAAAGATAGCAAGGATGTCAAAGATGGCAAAGGGGACAGCAAGACAGACGCCAAGCCAGATGGCAAGGCGGGAAATAAGGAAGTTTCTAAGGATGGCAGTGCCAAACCACCAGAAGCCAAACCCGAAGAGCCCAAGTCAAAGTAAACCCCTGACGCCGTAAAAAAATCTTTTCAGAGGCGCTGTTATCAAGATGCGTTGTCCTCATGAGCCCCTCTTATTTAGTGGCCGTCATCAAGCGGCGCTGCTAATTCTGAGCGGTTGCCTTTGTAGAAGATGCGCGTCCGGCGGACCAGGCGGTGCCCATGGAGGCGATCATCACCATCAAAATGGCCAAGCCTTGCGAGGGGGTCAGGCGTTCTGAGAGCACCAGCCATCCGGCCAGTGCGCCCACCGCGGGCTCTAGGCTGAGCAAAATACTGAAGGTGTTTTTGGGCAAGTGGTTCAAAGAGAACATTTCCAGGGCATACGGAATGGCGCTGGACAGTAAAGCCACCGCCAGGCCTGCCAGCAACCATTGAGGGTCGAGCAAAGTGCTGCCTGCATGAAATACCCCGATGGGGGCCACCACCAGCGAGGCCGCCAACATGCCCATGGGGGTGGCCATGCCGCCGTAACGCTTGGCCACGCGTTGGCCAAACACAATATAAAGAGCCCAACACATGCCTGCAGCCAAAGCCAGACCCATGCCCACCGGGTCCAGCGCTGTGGCATCTTGTGCGCCGGGCAGGGGCAACAACAATGCCAGACCCACGGCGGCAAGCACCACCCAAAACCAATCGCTGGCCTTTTTAGAAGTCCAGACAGCGACCGCCAAGGGGCCGGTGAACTCGATGGCAATGGCCACGCCAAACGGAATGGTCTTGATGGCGGTATAAAAAAGCAGATTCATCACCCCCAGCGTCACGCCATACAGACCCAAGGGCAGCAGATCAGCCGCCACCCACTTGCGCCGCCAGGGCCGAAACACCGCCATCAGCATCAGGGTGGCAAATACCAAGCGGTAAGCGGTGGTGCCCTCTGCCCCCAGCGCCGGGAAAAGGCTTTTGGCAAAAGAAGTGCCCACGGACAAAGACACCAAGCTGACCAACAAGGCCAGCATGGCCCACAAACGCAAATTCAAGGGAAATTCTCTTTAAGTGATGCCACTTTGGGGCTGGCTTTCCGACGGGGTAAAGGGCTTTTAGGCGGCATCATAGCGCCGCATACAATGGCGGCTTCGTTCGCGGGCCGCACAGGTGGCCCTCGTTGTAACCGGAATTTGCTTATTTGTGGAGTTTTCATGTTTATTTCTTCAGCTTTTGCCCAAACCGCCCCAGCCGCAGCCGCCGGTGGCGACATGCAATCCACTTTGATGAGCATGCTGCCCCTGCTGTTGATGTTCGCGGTCTTGTATTTCGTCATGATCCGCCCCCAGATGAAAAAGCAAAAAGAGCACCGCAGCATGATCGAAGCCCTGGCCAAAGGTGACGAAGTCGTGACCGCTGGCGGTCTGTTGGGCAAAGTCAGCAAGATTGGTGACGCCTACATTGGCGTGGAATTGGCCACGGGCGTAGAGGTGCAATTGCAGCGCAGCGCCGTGGTTCAAGTGTTGCCCAAAGGCACCCTGAAGTAATTCTCTGGTTTTTTTACCCTGCAAGCGCGAGTCACTATGAACCGTTACCCGGTCTGGAAGTACGCGATCATCGTGATCGCCATGTTGCTGGGGGTGGTCTACACCCTGCCCAACTTTTTTGGTGAGGCCCCTGCGGTTCAGGTGTCTTCGGGCAAGGCGACCATCAAGGTGGACACTTCGACCCTGCAAAAGGTAGAGGACGCGCTGAAAGCCGCCTCGGTCGCACCTCAATCGGTGGCCTTGGAAGGAACCTCAATCCGGGCCCGTTTTGACAGCACCGACCAGCAACTCAAGGCCAAAGACGCGATTCAAAAAGCCCTGACCCCTGAGTCGGGTGACTCACCTTACGTGGTGGCGCTCAACCTGGTTTCGCGCTCCCCGGCCTGGTTAACCGCCTTGCACGCCTCGCCCATGTATTTGGGTCTCGATTTGCGCGGCGGCGTGCATTTCATGTTGCAAGTGGACATGCAGGCTGCGTTGACCCAACGTTTGGAAGCCTTGGCGGGGGATTTGCGCAGTGTTTTGCGCGAAAAAGACGTGCGTCACGGGGGCATCAGCCGAAACGGCCAAAGCATTGAGATCCGCTTGCGCGATGCGCAACAACTTGAGGGGGCTAAGCGTGTTTTATTGGCCCAGTTCGCCGATTTGCAAGCTCAGGAAGCCGCTGATGGCGCTGAGTTTCGCCTGACCGCCAGCATCAAACCCGAAGCGGCTCGACGCGTGCAAGAGCAGGCCCTGAAGCAAAACATCACCACCTTGCACAACCGGATCAACGAACTTGGCGTGGCCGAGCCCGTGATTCAGCAACAAGGTCTGGACCGCATTGTGGTGCAGCTGCCGGGCGTGCAAGACACGGCCAAAGCCAAAGACATTTTGGGCCGCACCGCCACCCTTGAAGTGCGCATGGTGGACGAAAGCACCGAGGCCCGCGCTGCCGAGCAGGCAGGTGGCATCGTTCCTTTTGGGGCTGAACGCTACTTAGAGCGCGACGGCCGTCCCTTGGTGGTCAAGAAACAAGTGGTGTTGACGGGTGACAACCTGACCGACGCCCAACCCGGTTTTGATGGGCAGACGCAAGAGCCGGTCGTCAACCTGACGCTGGACGCCAAAGGCGCACGCATCTTCAAGGATGTGACGCGCGACAACATCGGCAAGCGCATGGCCATCATCTTGTTCGAAAAAGGCAAGGGCGAAGTGGTGACTGCGCCCGTGATCCGCAGTGAAATCGGGGGCGGTCGCGTGCAGATTTCGGGCCGCATGACCACGGCCGAGGCCAACGACACCGCGCTGTTGTTGCGTGCCGGATCGCTTGCTGCGCCGATGGAGATCATCGAAGAGCGCACGATTGGCCCCAGCTTGGGGGCCGAGAACATTGCCAAAGGCTTCAACAGTGTGACCTGGGGGTTTTTGGTCATCATCGCCTTCATGTTCATTTATTACGCGGTGTTTGGCCTGGTCTCTGGCATCGCTTTGGGGGTGAACCTGCTGTTCTTGGTGGCCATTTTGTCCATGCTGCAAGCCACCTTGACCTTGCCGGGCATGGCCGCCATGGCGCTGGCGCTGGGCATGGCGATTGACTCCAACGTGTTGATCAACGAGCGTGTGCGTGAAGAGTTGCGCAACGGTGTCAGCCCGCAAGCGGCTATTCATGCCGGATATGACCGCGCTTGGTCCACTATTTTTGACTCCAACATCACCACCTTGATTGCTGGCGTGGCCTTGCTGGCCTTTGGCTCCGGCCCTGTGCGGGGCTTCGCCGTGGTGCATTGCATCGGCATTTTGACCAGCATGTTCTCGGCGGTTTTCTTCTCGCGTGGCTTGGTCAACCTTTGGTACGGTGGCAAGAAGAAGTTGAAATCGGTGTCGATTGGCACGGTGTGGCGGCCTGAAGGCGGCTCTGCGGTGAAAGCCGACTAAAGGGGAACGGATCATGGAACTTTTCAAAATCAAAAAAGACATCCCGTTCATGAAGCACGCGTTGATCTTCAACGTGATCTCCTTCCTGACCTTTGCGCTGGCGGTGTTCTTCTTATTTAGCCGTGGCCTGCACCTGTCGGTGGAGTTCACGGGCGGCACCTTGATGGAAGTCAGTTACAGCCAACCGGCCGACCTGCAAAAGGTCAGAGGCACGGTGGGCACACTGGGCTTTAGTGAAGTGCAAGTGCAAAACTTCGGCTCGGCCCGTGAGGTGTTGATTCGTTTGCCAGCGCAGAAGGGTGTGAGTTCGGCGCAACAAAGCGACAAGGTTTTGGCTGCCCTGAAAGCCAATGACCCGGATGTCACGCTGCGCCGTACCGAGTTTGTCGGCCCGCAAGTGGGGGACGAGCTGGCTGAAGACGGCCTCAAGGCGCTGGCCTTTGTGGTGGTCGGCATCATGCTTTATTTGGCCATTCGCTTCGAGTGGAAATTCGCCGTGTCGGCCATCATCGCCAACTTGCACGACGTGATCATCATCTTGGGCTTTTTTGCGTTCTTCCAGTGGGAGTTTTCGCTGGCCGTGCTGGCCGCTGTGCTGGCGGTGCTGGGGTATTCGGTGAACGAATCCGTGGTGATTTTTGACCGAATCCGCGAAAACTTCCGCCGCTATCGCAAGATGAACACGGTTGAGATCATCGACAACGCGATCACTTCCACCATCAGCCGCACCATCATCACCCACGGATCAACCCAGATCATGGTGTTGTCTATGTTGCTGTTCGGTGGCGAGACCTTGCACTACTTCGCCATGGCCCTGACCATCGGCATTTTGTTCGGCATCTACTCATCGGTCTTCGTGGCCGCCGCCATCGTCATGTGGCTGGGTATTGAGCGTGAAGACTTGATCAAACCGATCAAAAAAGACAACGACCCAGGCGACGAAAACTCCGGCGCAGTGGTCTGACCGCGCCCCTATCCTCTCAAATGTCATACCCGGCCACGACCGGGTATCCATCGCATCCAAAGCCATAGACCCCATATGTCATACCCGGCCACGACCGGGTATCCATCGCAGCCGAAGGCATGGACCCCCGATCAGGTCGGGGGTGACAAATCAAGAGCCATGGACCCCATATGTCATACCCGGCCACGACCGGGTATCCATCGCAGCCGAAGCCATGGACCCCCGATCAGGTCGGGGGTGACAGATGAGCCGAAGGCATGGACCCCCGATCAGGTCGGGGGTGACGGATGGGCTGAAGGGTGACTGGTTTAGTGGCTTTCTTGGCCCATTGATCAAGCCGATCCGATACGTTGAAACAGGCCACCGGGCAGGCGGCCTACTTGGCCCATCAGTTCCAGTTCCAGCAACTGCGCTTGCAGTTGAGCGGTGGGCCAGCCGCAGCGTGCTTGCAGGGCGTCTAGGCTGACCGGGTCATGGCCCAAGGCCTGCAGCAAATCTTGTTCGTCACGCACCGCGTTGCCAATTTCATTCGTTGTGCTCCCTTCTAAGTCATCTTCTACGCCAGTTTCACCTCCCGCACCACCTTCGACACCACCACCCGCTCCACCACCCGCACCACCTTCGACACCACCTTCGACACCACCGCTCGCTCCAGCCCCACGCACCTCGCCTTGTTTCGGAGAGCCCGGCAGTGCCAGCGGAATCTGCGCAAACGGGTCGGGCAGGCGCAATTCTTCCAGCACGTCTTGTGCCGACTCCACCAACTTGGCCCCTTGTTTAATCAGCAGGTGGCAGCCTTTGGATTGGGCCGAGTGGATGGAGCCGGGGATCGCCATCACGTCGCGGCCTTGTTCAAGGGCTTGTTTGGCCGTGATGAGTGAGCCCGATTGCAGCGCTGCCTCTACCACCAGCGTGGCTTGGGCCAGGCCGGAGATCAAGCGGTTTCGGCGCGGAAAGTTGGGCGCCAAGGGCGGCGTGCCCAGCGCGTATTCGCTCAAGATCAAGCCACGTTGGGCAATCCGGTGGGCCAAGTCGCGGTGTTGCTTGGGGTACACCCGGTCTAGCCCTGTACCTACCACGGCCACGGTAGTCACGTTCAGCATGGGCGTCGGCACATGGAAATTTGCGCTCAACAGTGCCCCCAGCAGTGCCCCTTCGTGTGCCGCGCCGTCCACGCCCAGCGCCATGCCGGAGACCACAGTCAGCCCACTGGCGGCCAAGCTGCGGGCAAATTCGCGGGCGTTGATCTGGCCTTGCGGTGTCGGGTTGCGGCTGCCTACCATGGCCACCGTTTGCGCGGCCTTGAGGTGGCGCAGCGCTTGGATCTGGCCCATGGCATAGAGCATGAGTGGCGGGTCCGAAATTTCCAGCAGTGCGCCGGGGTAATCGTCATCGCCCAGCGTGACCACGGCACGCCCAATGGGTGCGGTGGCAGTTTCGCTTTCGGTCGCGGGTTTGGTTTCGGCGTGCAGCCAGTCCCAGGTTTCTTCGGTCAACTCTGGCCAGCCAGAGGGGATTTGGCGCAGGGCCTGGGCTTGCAGGGCCGTGACCACTTGTCGCAAAGCCGACTCGGATTGTTCAAAGATGGCCTCGGGCTCGCCAAATGCGGCCAACAAGCGCCTTGCCGCTTCTGCCCCAACGCCTGGCGTGAGCGAAAGGCGTAGCCAATGCCCCAACTCTTCGGGTGTCTTTACCATGCATGTCTCCCTGTGCGGCCTGATGGGCCGTCTGTGCATGCATTGTGGACCCAAGCCGCAAAAGTGACCAGGTTCAGGCGAGACGGGGTTTTTGCTGCCAGTGGGCCAACCAGCCAAACAGCCAGTGATTGACCAAGGCCACACTCCAGCAGATAAAGCCGGTCCAAAAGGTGTGGCTGGGGTAGTGCGCGCCGCGCAGGGTTTGGGCCAGACCCAGCACGCCGCCCAGCAGCAGCACGGCGATCAAAATACGTTGACCAGTGCGCCGTTGAGCGGTCAGTCCGTAGATCAACCAGGGCAAGGCCAGCGCGAAAAATGCCAAGTCGGCTGAAGCGTGACCTCCTGGAAAGCAGTGGCCCACGCCGCCATCGCCCAAGCCCCAGCTCCAGTGAGACACGTAAACCGCTGCGCCGCCAAAATCTTTTAACTCCCAAGGGCAGCTGGTCAGGCTGAACTGTTTCAGGGTGCTGATGGTGATCAGGCTCAGCGTGATGCCCAAAATGATTTCAATGCGTTGCAATCGGGTGAGTTGGCGAAACACCCCCTTGGGCCACCACACCATGACCAGCAGGCCGAGATAAATCACGATGGCCAGTTGCTTGGCCCGGGTGTGCAAAATTTGATCCAGCCACCAGTTGTTGCGCAGGCTGAAGCCCTGCGGGTTGGCGATCCAGTGCATCACCGTGCCATCCAGCCCCGAAAAATCCCAGGCCAGCAAAAGCATCAGTGCCACCCAGGTCCATCGGCCCAAAAGGCGCGAGGGCGACAAATCGCGCACGGTGGCGTAAACGGGTAAAACGGACAAAGCTGGTAAAGCGGGTAAAGCAGGTAAAGCGGTAGCGCTTTGGCGGGAGGGCTCGGACATGGGGAAATAAAAACGCGAGGGCGAATCAAGTACAGGTTTCAGGGCAGGCCCAACACGGTCCTGCCAAACCCACAATGTAATGGGCTTTGCAGGGCAGAAGCGGCACACAGGCCGGGTTTGCCAATGTTTTTGCCCCGCTCTTAAGCGCTCGATCAGATGGGGTGTCTAGAATCGAGCCCATTTCTAAGTTCCCCCCTGTGACCCACTCCTACATGAAGCTGATTTCTGCACGCACCGCCTGGCATCCCACGGCACTGCTGATGGTTTTGACACTTTGGCTTGGCACGGTCGGCAATTTTCCGTTTTGGATGGCGATTTGGAAGTTGCCCGAAACCCAAGGGATGCGGGCGCTGACCACGATGGGCAGTCTGTGGCTGATTTTGTTGGGTCTGGTGGCTTGGTTTTTGTGCCTGTGGGTTTGGCCGCGTTGGCTCAAGCCTGCCGCAGTGGTGATGCTGATAACGGTAGCCTCAAGCAGCTATTTCATGCTCACTTATGGCGTGGTGATTGACCCCAGCATGTTGGCCAACGTGGCGCAAACCGATGCACGCGAGGTGCGCGACCTGCTGACTTGGCCCATGTTGGCGGCCTTGTTGTTCGGCGTGGTGTTGCCCGGTGTTTGGTTGTGGCGGCAGCCGGTTCAGACCGTCAACGCCAAACCGCTCATTCTGCGGCAACTGGGCGTAGCTTTGCTGGCTTTTGTGGTGGCCATGGGGGTGTTCTGGATGACGTTTCAAGACATCGCCTCGCTCACGCGCAACCACAAGCAGCTGCGTTACATGATCAACCCCTTCAACAGCGTCTATGCCGTGACCCGGTTGTTTGTCGGGCAGGCCACTTTGGCCAGCCAGCCCTTGCAGGTCATAGGGCAAGACGCGCAGTTGGCTGAGCCTGTGCAGCCTGTGCCTGTGCCCGTGTCGGTTCCGGCCATTGACCGAGCGCCCCTGATGGTGGTGGTGTTGGGCGAAACCGCGCGCGCTGCCAATTTTGGTTTGGGCGGCTATGCGCGAGACACCACGCCGCAGCTGCGCAAATTGCAGGCCCAAGGCGACCTGACTTATTTCTCAGACGTCAAATCTTGCGGCACCAGCACCCAGGCTTCGGTGCCCTGCATGTTTTCGCATCTGGGTAAGTCAGACTTTGAGGGCAATAACCAGCGTTTTGAAAGCGTGCTCGATGTCTTGCAGCGGGCAGGTTTGGCCGTGTTGTGGCTGGACAACCAGTCGGGCTGCAAGGGGGTCTGTGAGCGGGTGCCCAATGTCTCGACCACGGCCCTGAAAGTGCCCGAGTTTTGCAAAGACGGCGAATGTCTGGACGAAGTCATGCTGCACGAATTGCCCAAACAACTGGCCGCGCTGGACCCGGCCAAACGCGCCAAGGGCACTGTGGTGGTGATGCACCAGATGGGCAGCCATGGCCCGGCTTATTACAAGCGCTCGCCCGCCGAGCTGAAACAGTTCAAGCCCGAGTGCAGCAGCCACGCGCTGCAAAACTGTCCGCCCGAACAGATCGTCAACGCCTACGACAACTCGATCCTGTACACCGACCACTTCTTGGCCAAAACCGTGCAATGGTTGCAAGCGCAGGCGCGCCCCACGTCGCTGCTGTATGTGTCGGACCACGGTGAATCTTTGGGTGAAAAAGGACTTTATCTGCATGGCATGCCCTACAGTTTTGCGCCCAAAGAGCAAATTCATGTGCCCATGTTGGTGTGGCTGTCCAAACCCATGCAAAAGCTGCGAGGCTGGAACATGTCTTGCCTGCAAGCCCAAAGTGCCAAAGAGTTGACGCACGACAACCTGTTTCACTCGGTGTTGGGCTTGAGCCAAGTCAAAACCAGTCTGGTCAAACCCGAGTTGGACATCTTTTCGGCCTGCGCTGCGGGGCGCTGAGAGGGCTTACACCCGCTGAACACGCCCAAAAACGCGGCAAAATCGGCGGGCACTTTGGAAATTGGGGACAATACCCCCCAGATTTGTTATCCGCTTTGAATCCCATGGCCCTGCTCACCATACTTTGTTACCCCGACGCCCGCTTGCAAAAAGTGGCCAAGCCCGTGCAAGCGGTGGACGACCGCATTCATGCCTTGATCGACGACATGCTTGAAACCATGTACGACGCCGGAGGCATTGGCCTGGCCGCCACGCAAATTGATGTGCATGAGCGCTTGGTCGTGATCGATGCCTCTGAGGAGCGTAACCAGCCCCTGGTGTTGATCAACCCCGAAATCACTTGGATGAGCGATGAGCGGGTTAAGGGCGAAGAGGGCTGTTTGTCGGTGCCGGGCATTTACGACGGCGTGGAGCGCGCCACGTCGGTCAAGGTCAAGGCGCTGGACCGCCATGGCAAGGAGCAAAGCATCGAGGCCGAGGGCATGCTGGCCATTTGCATTCAGCACGAACTGGACCATTTGAAAGGCAAAGTGTTCGTCGAATACCTCTCCCCGCTCAAGCAAGGCCGCATCAAGACCAAGATGGTCAAAGCCCAAAAAGCCGAGCGCTGAGCACGGCATGCGACTGATTTTTGCGGGCACGCCCGAATTTGCTCAGGTGGCTCTGGCCGCTTTGCACGCGGCGGGCCACACGGTGGCGCTGGTGTTGACCCAGCCTGACCGCCCTGCGGGTCGGGGCATGAAGCTGCAAGCCTCCCCCGTCAAACAATGGGCACTGGACCACCAAGTGCCGGTGGCGCAACCGCGCAGTTTGCGGCTCGATGGCAAATACCCCGAAGATGCCGCTGCTGCCCGCGAAACCTTGCTGGCCGCTGGGGCCGACGCCATGATCGTGGCGGCCTATGGCCTCATCTTGCCGCAGTGGGTGCTCGATCTGCCGTCCAAAGGCTGCTTGAACATCCATGCCTCATTGCTGCCGCGTTGGCGCGGTGCGGCTCCGATTCACCGCGCCATTGAGGCGGGCGACACCCAAACCGGCATCACCATCATGCAAATGGATGCGGGCCTGGACACAGGCGACATGCTGTTGGTGCGCCCCGAAAACATCGCGTCTGGCGACACCACCGCCCTGCTGCACGACCGCCTGGCCGCACTCGGGGGCGAGGCCATTGTGCAAGCACTGGCCGAGTTGGACCACCTGCAGCGCCTGCCGCAGCCTGCCGAGGGCGTGAGCTATGCCCACAAAATAGAAAAAACCGAGGCGGCGTTGGACTGGGCGTTGCCCGCCGACCTGCTGGCCCGACGCATCCGCGCGTTTGACCCGTTTCCCGGCATGACTGTGCCCTTGACCTTCAACGACGGCACGACCCAGCGTGTTGAAACCCTCAAGCTCTGGCACGCCGTGGCAGAGCCGATGGCACAGACAGGTATGCAAACCACCCTCCCCGGCACTGTGCTCAGCGCGGACGCTTCGGGCGTGCGGGTGGCCTGTGGCCAAGGCCAGCTGTGCCTGACCCAATTGCAGCGGCCCGGCGGCAAACGCCTGAATGCGGCTGACTTTTTACGGGGCTGTCCGTTGCAAGCAGGTCAGCGATTGGTAGAAGCCTGATGTTTTTCTTGTCCCGTCTGTACCGCCACCCTGCCTTTGTTGTGGGCATGCGCGAGGTCTCACCCCAATCGCCCGGCATCGCGGCCTGGGGACTCATGACCGGCGTGGCCATGGTCAAGTCGGGCATGAGCGTGTTCGAGGCCAGTGCCATGACCTTGCTGGTGTTTGCGGGCAGCTCGCAACTGGCGGCCATTCCGTTGATCGTGGCGGGTGCGCCCGCCTGGGTGATTTTGGCCACGGGTTTTTGCGTCAACCTGCGGTTTGTGGTGTTCAGCTTGCACTTGCGGCCCTACCTCATGCATTTGCCGCGCTGGCAGCGCATGGTCCATGGCTACCTGACCGCCGACATCAGTTATGTGTTGTTCACCCGCAAACACCCCCAACCCGGCGAGACCCCGCAAGAACGCTTGGCGCAAGAAGCTTATTTGGCGGGCAACGACTTTTTGAACTGGGCCTCTTGGATCGTGGCGAGTTTTGTGGGCATTGCCCTGGCCAACTTGATTCCGACTTCTTGGGGCTTGGGCTTTGCGGGCATCTTGTGTCTGTTGGGTATTCAGTGCTCTTTGGCCAGCTCGCGCATGCGCATTTTGTCGGCAGCGGTGGCCGGGGTGGCGGCGGTGGTGGCTTATTCGCTGCCGCTCAAGCTCAACATCGTGGTGGCCATTGCCGTGGCAGTCATTCTGTGCCTCACGGTTGAACAGCTCAAACCGGCTTCAAAGGCCCAAGCATGAACCACACAGACTTTTGGACGCTGGGCATCATCGTCGGGTTGGCGCTGGTCACGGTGCTCACCCGAAGCTTCTTTTTCATCTCCAGCAAAAGCTGGCAGTTGCCGCATTGGGCGCAACGCGGTTTGCAATACGCGCCGATTGCGGCTTTGTCGGCTGTGGTGGTGCCCGAAATCGTCACCGTGCAAGGGGTGTTGGTCACCACTTGGCAAGACCCTCGCTTGTTTGCCGCCGTGGTCGGGGCTGGGTTTTACTTTTGGCGGCGCGATGTGCTGCTGACCATCCTGACCGGCATGGCCGTGTATTTGCCCCTGCACCTGGGGTTGGGTTGGTAAGGCGGGCTCTGGTTGTGTTGTTCTGGGTTCGTACCGGCCAATAAGCCAGCAAATGGCATTTGTTTTTGTTTCTTCCCGTTTCTTTCAGGCCTTGTTGCCCCTGCGGCTTTTAAAATCGTTTCCACGCTGGACCACTCGTTGTCGCAGCACCGAGACCCACTTTCACCCCAACCTCTCAACCTGTGTCTTCCACCATGAACGTCATCCGCTTTTCTGATTTGTGTGCCAATGGCCAAGCCGCAGGCCAGCGCGTTTTCATCCGCGCCGACCTGAACGTGCCCCAAGCCGATGACGGCAGCATCACCGAAGACACCCGCATCCGCGCCAGTGTGCCCTGCATTCAAATGGCGCTGCAAGCCGGGGCTGCCGTGATGGTGACCAGCCATTTGGGCCGACCTACTGAGGGCGAGTTCAAGCCTGAAGACTCGCTGGCTCCGGTGGCCAAGCGCTTGGGCGAGTTGCTGGGACGCGATGTGCCCTTGATCGCCCACTGGCTGGACGGCATCACTGTGGCGCCTGGCCAAGTGGTGTTGCTGGAAAACTGCCGCGTCAACAAGGGCGAGAAAAAGAACGACGAAACGCTGGCCCGCAAAATGGCCGCGTTGTGCGACATCTATGTCAACGACGCCTTTGGCACCGCCCACCGTGCCGAGGGTACGACCTACGGCATCGCCCAATTTGCCCCCATTGCTTGTGCGGGCCCTTTGCTGGCAGCAGAGATCGACGCCATTGGCAAAGCCCTAGCTGCGCCCAAGCGCCCGTTGGTGGCCATCGTGGCGGGCAGCAAGGTCAGCACCAAGCTGACCATTTTGAAAAGCCTGTCGCAAAACGTGGACCAACTGATTGTGGGGGGCGGCATTGCCAACACCTTCATGCTGGCGGCGGGCCTGAAGATTGGCAAAAGCCTGGCCGAAGCTGATCTGGTGGACCAAGCCAAAGCCGTGATCGAGGCCATGAAGGCCAGAGGCGCGCAAGTTCCGATCCCGACCGACGTGGTCACGGCCAAAAGTTTCTCAGCCGATGCCGTGGCGACTGTGAAAAAGGCCACCGAAGTGGCCGACGACGACCTGATTCTGGACATTGGCCCCGAAACGGCCGCCAAGTTGGCAGCGCAGCTCAAGCAAGCGGGCACGATTGTGTGGAACGGCCCGGTGGGCGTGTTCGAGTTTGCGGCCTTTGAAAACGGCACCAAGGTGATTGCGCAAGCGATTGCCGAATCCAGCGCTTTCAGCATCGCGGGCGGTGGCGACACGCTGGCGGCGATTGCCAAATACGGCATCGAAAAGCAGGTGGGCTACATCTCCACAGGCGGCGGCGCATTCTTGGAAATCTTGGAGGGCAAAACCCTGCCCGCCATCGAAATCTTGACCCAACGGGCCGCGGGGTAAATTGTCAAAGCCTTAAACCAAACCCTAAGCCAAGCTAAGCCAAGCCAAGCCAGATCCTGAACTGTCACCCCCGACCCTGAACTGTCACCCCCGACCCTGAACAGTCATCCCCGACCCTGAACTGTCACCCCCGACCTGATCGGGGGTCCATGTTTGCGGCCCGGGAATGCGGGTTCATGGATACCCGGTCGAGCCGGGTATGACAGAACTCTGCGGGTATGACAGAACTCTGCGGGCATGACAGAACTCTGCTGGCATGACAGAACTCTGCTGGCATGACAGGACTCTGCGGGCATGACAGAAAGTGGGGGCCATGCCTTTTGCTTCTGTCACCCCCGACCTTGAACTGTCACCCCCGACCCTGAACAGTCATCCCCGACCCTGAACTGTCACCCCCGACCCTGAACTGTCACCCCCGACCCTGAACTGTCACCCCCGACCTGATCGGGGGTCCATGTTTGCGGCCCGGGAATGCGGGTTCATGGATACCCGGTCGAGCCGGGTATGACAGAACTCTGCGGGTATGACAGAACTCTGCGGGTATGACAGAACTCTGCGGGTATGACAAACACGGTCGAGCTGGGCACAACAAAACCCGGTCTAGCCAGGCATGCCGAAGTTAAGCGGAGGCCGAGGATGTGGCTGCGGGGGGCAGGTTGCCGCGCACTGGGCTGGTCATGTTGCCTTTGAAGTCGGTCCAGCATTCGCGGGTGAAGTCGTACATCTTGCAGTTTTTGGCGGTTTCGAAGTACCACTTCCAAGAAAACGGCTGCACGATGATGCGGCCTGGCAGCATTTCTTCGAGTTTGGCTTGGGCTTGCTTCAGGCGGTAGAGCGGGATGCTCATGTCCACATGGTGGGCGGTGTGCTCCATGATGTGGTGCATGAATGTGCCCACATTGAACCTAAAAGTCAGGTGCACGGTGGTCGATACAAAGGGGGCCGCTTTGGTCCAAGCGGCTTTGTTGTCGTGCCAAGAAACTTTGACGTGTGTGTGGTGCACATAGACCACAAACCCGATCATGGTGTTCCAGAAAAAGAAGGGTATGGCCACACCCATGAGCAAAGACAACCAGACCGATTGGTCCGTCAGCACGGCGGCGGTGGTGATGGCGGCCACCCACAACACACCAAACACGGTCACCAGCAGGCTGTCTTTGAAAAAGATCGGGCGGCGCGTGGGCATGTGGGTCTTATTAGGGAAAAATTCGCGTTTCCACCAGATTTCGATCATGTAATAAAGACCGGGTGCCCAGCCGCTGCGGTAGGCGCGTTGCAGCAAACGCTCTAATGGGTTCAGCGCCTCAAACTCGGCGGCAGTCAGTGGGGTCCACACGAAGTCCACACCCTTGAGGTTGGTGTAACCGTGGTGCACCACGTTGTGGCCGGTGTCCCACAGGCTGTAAGGCGTCAGGGAGGGCAAAAATGCAATCCGGCCCAGCACTTTGTTCAACTCGCGGTGCGGTGTCAGGCTTTGGTGGCAGGCGTCGTGGCCAATCACAAACAGACGGCCAATCACAAAGCCTGCGACCAGCGCACACAACAGCTTGGCCCAGACGGCATCCAGCGCAATGGTGCCGCTGATCAGGGCAAAAAGCAGCACGTAATCCACAATCAACAGCACAAATGCCTTGAAGGTGCTGCGTTCGGACAGGGGAACCAGCCATTCGCGCAAAGTTTTGCGGTGCGGCAGGGGTTGGTCCAAAGGAATCGGCTGCTCGGAAGTCGGTGTGTGTAATGCAGTCATAACGCTTTGTGGTAAATCTCTCACCCCGAAGTTTAGTCGCCCGAGTGATTCCTTTGGCTGACAAGGATCAATTCAGGGGTTTGACCGGGTCAAATCGGTGTACACAGAGCCCCATTGGGTGGTAATTTTGTTTCATAAAGGCCCCAGCAACCCGCATTGAGTAGCCGAAAGAAGCTGTTATGTAACCGTTTCCGTGGGAAAATTGAAATCAAATTACATGGAGATTCCCGAATGACACGTCGTGCCACCAAGATTGTTGCCACTTTAGGCCCTGCTTCCAGCGATCCCGCTTTGTTGGAGGCCATGATCCGGGCCGGCGTCAATGTGGTGCGCTTGAACTTCAGCCACGGCAAGGCACAAGACCATGTGGACCGTGCCCGCTTGGTGCGTGAAGCCTCTAAACGCGCCGGTCGCGAAGTGGCGATCATGGCCGACTTACAAGGTCCCAAAATCCGGGTCGGCAAGTTTGCTGAAGGCAAAGTCATGCTCGAACCCGGCGCAGCTTTTGTGCTGGACGCCTCGCGCACCGAGCCGGGCGACATCAACGGTGTGGGCCTCGATTACAAAGAATTGCCCCGGGATGTGAAAGCCAACGATGTGCTGTTGCTCAACGATGGCCTGATTGTGCTGATCGTGACCGCCGTCAAGGGCGAGCAAGTGCACACCACCGTGAAGCTGGGTGGCGAGTTGTCTAATAACAAGGGCATTAACAAGCAAGGCGGCGGTTTGACCGCTCCGGCCCTGACCGCCAAAGACATGGACGACATCAAGACCGCCATGAGCTTGCTGGCCGACTACGTGGCCGTGAGCTTCCCCAAAAACGCCACCGACATGGAAATGGCGCGCCAATTGTGCAATGTGGCGGGGGCTGAATATGGCCATAAGCCCGGTTTGATCGCCAAGATCGAGCGGGCCGAAGCGATTCCTCACCTCGAAGCCATCTTGCGTGCCAGCGACGGCATCATGGTGGCGCGGGGCGATTTGGCCGTTGAAGTGGGTAACGCCGCTGTACCTGCCTTGCAAAAACGCATGATCAAACTGGCCAAGGTGCACGACAAAGTGGTCATCACCGCCACCCAGATGATGGAAAGCATGATCACCAACCCGGTGCCCACTCGTGCCGAAGTGTCCGACGTGGCCAACGCCGTGTTGGACGGCACCGACGCCGTGATGCTGAGTGCCGAGACCGCCGCTGGCAAATACCCGCTCGAAACGGTGGAAGAAATGGCCAAAATCTGCGAAGCCGCCGAAAACGCCGAAGACGTGCTGTTGGACGCCGATTTCCGGGGACAGTCGTTCAGCCGCATCGACCAGTCGATTGCCATGGGGGCGCTGTTTACGGCCCACCATTTGGGGGCCAAAGCCATTGTGGCCATGACCGAATCGGGCTCTACCGCCCTGTGGATGAGCCGCCATCGGGTGCATATTCCAATTTATGCCCTGACCACCAAGCTGACCTCGCAACGCAAAATGGCTTTGTACCGCAACGTGCGGCCTTTGCTGATGGACACCAGCGCAGACCGTGACACGGCGCTGGCCGAGGCCGAAACCCACCTGAAAAACCGCAACATTGTGGGCACAGGCGACGTGTACGCCATCACCTGCGGCGAGCCCATGGGCTCACCCGGCGGCACCAACATGCTGAAAATCTGCAAAGTCGCCTGAAGTCGGGGGGAGTTTCAGTCGGGCGTCAGGCCAAAACCTATAAAATCCGGGCGAGTTACAAGCCGGTTACATGCCGGCCCACATGAATCTTCAACTTCCCGGGAAATCACCACCATGGCACTCGTATCTATGCGCGAGCTGCTGGACCATGCGGCCGTTAACGGCTATGGCATTCCAGCTTTTAACGTCAACAACCTCGAGCAAGTCCAGGCCGTCATGACCGCCGCTGACGAGGTGGGTGCCCCTGTCATCCTGCAAGCCAGCGCCGGAGCCCGCAAATACGCAGGCGAGCCCTTCATCAAGCACCTGATTCAGGCCGCCACCGAGCAGTGGCCACACATTCCACTGGTCATGCACCAAGACCACGGGCAAAGCCCCGGCATTTGCCAAGGCGCGATCAACCTCGGTTTTTCATCCGTCATGATGGACGGCTCTTTGCTGGAAGATGGCAAAACCCCCGCCGACTTCGCTTACAACGTGGACGTGACCCGACGCGTGGTCAACATGGCGCACTTGGTTGGCGTGTCGGTCGAGGGGGAATTGGGTTGCCTGGGCAATCTGGAAACCGGAGACGCGGGCGAAGAAGACGGCATTGGCGCGGTGGGCAAACTCGACCACAGCCAAATGTTGACCGACCCCGAGGAAGCCGCGCAATTCGTCAAAGCCACCGGACTGGACGCGCTGGCCATTGCCATCGGCACCAGCCACGGCGCATACAAATTCAGCCGCAAGCCCACGGGCGACATTTTGGCCATCTCGCGGGTCAAGGAAATCCATGCCCGCATTCCCAACACCCATTTGGTGATGCACGGATCGTCCAGCGTGCCGCAAGACCTGTTGGCCATGATCAACCAGTACGGCGGCAAGATGAAGGAGACCTACGGCGTGCCGGTCGAAGAAATCCAGGAAGCCATCAAGTTCGGCGTGCGCAAGATCAACATCGACACCGACATCCGCTTGGCCATGACCGCTGCCGTGCGCAAGTTCTTGTTTGAAAACCCCGACAAATTTGACGCCCGTGAGTGGCTCAAGCCCGCCCGCGAAGCCGCCAAGCAAATTTGCAAACAGCGCTATCTGGAATTTGGCTGCGAAGGCCAGGCCCCCAAGATCAAGGGCCACACCCTGCAAGTGGTCGCGGCGCAATACGCCCGGGGCGAATTGGCGCAAGTGGTGCACTGATCTCCGGCTGCGCTCAGGTAGGTGAAATAAGGCTGCCGAATCCTGCCCCCAACCGGGCCTTGAGGCGCTGAAAGCGCGGCCACCGAGCCTGCGATAATCGACCCGAATGGCCCGTTGACTGTTCAACGGGCCTTTTTCTATTTTGCTGCTGCTTGATTGTTTTGCCATGACCTCTGCACTTCACACCTCGGTCCTGACCTCTTTGCCTCTGCTGGCGCGAGGCAAGGTGCGAGACAACTACGCCGTGGGCGACGACCGTATTTTGATGGTGGCCTCGGACCGCATCAGCGCGTTCGACGTCATCATGGGTGAGCCCATTCCCGGCAAAGGCGTGTTGCTCACGCAAATGGCGCTGTTCTGGTTTGACCAACTTGGCCCCAAGGGCCTGAACATCTGTCCGATTCACCTCACGGGCGATGCCCCCGAAAGCGTGGTCTCGGCGGCCGAAGTGCCCCAAGTGCAAGGCCGCTCCATGCTGGTCAAGCGCCTCAAACCCATCCCCGTCGAGGCGGTGGTGCGCGGCTATTTGGCCGGCAGCGGCTGGAAGGAATACCAAGACAACCAGGCCGTGTGCGGGGTGAAACTGCCTGCTGGCCTTAAAAACGCCAGCCCCTTGCCCGAACCCATCTACACGCCAGCCGCCAAAGCCGCCGTGGGCGAGCACGACGAAAACATCACCTTCGAGCAAACCGTGACCATGATCGGGGCCGACTTGGCTGGCCGCATCCGCGACATCAGCATTCAGCTTTACAAAGCAGCCCGCGACATCGCCGCCGCCAAAGGCATCATCATTGCCGACACCAAGTTCGAGTTTGGCCTGGACACCGACGGCACGCTGGTCTTGATGGACGAGGTGCTGACACCCGATTCATCGCGCTACTGGCCCGCCGAAAGCTACAAAGAGGGCGCCAACCCGCCCAGCTACGACAAGCAATTTTTGCGCGATTGGCTGGAAACTGCCCAAATCAATGGCAAGCCTTGGGACAAAACTCCGCCTGCACCGCGTTTGCCGCGCGAAGTCATCGAAAAAACCGCCGCCAAATACCAAGAAGCCATGCAGCGCTTGATCGGGTAAAGCGCTTTATCCAGCTTGTTTTCTTGAAGCTGAAGGGCTGAGTAGCCATAGAAAAAGGCGCTGCATGCAGCGCCTTTTTGTTTTTGGCGAGGGCTTGTTGCCCGTTCAGATCGGTTTATCCCCATCAACCCGGCACAGCCAGCAAACTCATGGCATCCATGAGCAAGGTGGTGCTGGCCACCAGCAAGCTCCCGTGGGTCAGGGTGCGGGTTTGGGTTTGAGGTCTCAGGCAGGTCATCGTAAACACCGCCAGACAGAGCAGTTCTAGGCTGCCGCGCATCCACAAATAGCGGCTGGCACTGGCCAAGTTGGCGGCTTCGGGGTTCATCAACACCGCATAGATCAGCACCCCTTTGAGCAGCCAAAGCACCGCGCCAAGTTGGAGCGTTTGCAAAATACCAGGGCTTTGCGGCTTTTTGACTTGTCGCAACAAGCGGTTACGGCTCAGATATTCCCTTGCAGGCCGATCGCCCAGCAAGCATTGCAGCTCTTCGGCGGTAATCAGGGGTTCGGCGCGGTACATAGGCTTAAATGAATCCAAAAGTGTAGGTTTTGAATTCTAGGGGGCAAGCGCTGCCCTGTGTAAGTTGCGCGCGCCCGTGGCGCTCTAAAAACCGTAAATGTCTGTAACAGTGCGCACCCTTGGGGTGCGCATTTTTACCAAATGGCCGTCAGTTCAGCATCATGCTGAGCTTGCGCCGGTAGCTAGAGATCATGGCCAGCAGCGGGTCTTCTTGCATGGCGGCTTTGCCCATCAGCTCAATGCCGCCAGCCGATTTGCCTGTGGCTTCAGGCGTTTTGCCTTTGGGTGGCGTCATCAACTCCAGCAAGGCCACAAAGGTTTTACGCGGGGCTTCGTCGTCCCATTTCTTATCGCGCATGATGATTTCCAGCAACTCGTCCATGGCCGCTTCCCATTGGCCTGCCGCGATCAGCAGGCGGCTTTTGGCAAAGCGGGTTTCAAAGTCGCGCTTGTTTTTCTCGATCAGCGCGTCAAATTGCGCCAACTCCCACTCGCCACGAGGGTCGGTGGTCACAAACTCGATGGCTTTGAGCCACTGTGTTTGCGCTTCAAAACGCTGGGGCACCGGAATCCGGCTCATGGCGGGGGCCAGCAAGGCGGCGGCTTCGGTCAGCTCACCGTGGCCAATCAGCAGTTTGACCAAGTCAAAGCGGGCATCGTCGTTGCCGGGGTCGGTGGCCAAGGCCTGTTCCAAGGCAGCGCGTGCGCTCTGGGCATCACCCGCTTCCAGGTGTTGTTGGGCTTCTTGGGCCGCAGCCTGCGCTTGCAACGCGTCTTCTCCGGGCAGGTGTTTGTCTAGGAATTTTTTGACCTGACCTTCAGGCAAAGCCCCCATAAAACCATCCACCGGTTGGCCGTTGATGAGCAACACGCAGGTCGGAATGCTTTTAATGCCAAAGGCCTGGGCCAGTTGTTGTTCATCGTCCGAGTTGATTTTGACCAGTTTGAACCGGCCTTCATAAGCGGTTTCCACCTTCTCAAGGATGGGGCCAAGCGACTTGCAAGGGCCGCACCAAGGGGCCCAAAAGTCCACCAGCACAGGGGTGGTCATGGAGGCAGCAATCACCTCGGCTTCAAAATTTTGTATCGTGACGTCCATCATGGCAGGCAGTGTTCCGGGTTGTGTTTCAGACCCTTGCGGGTTGAAACCGTAAAATTCAATATTGATCACGAAAAGCACCCAATGACTCAAGCGCTCATCGGCGTCGTCATGGGTTCCAGCTCCGACTGGGACACCATGCAGCACGCAGTCCAGATTCTCCAACAGTTTGGCATCCCCCACGATGCCCGCGTGGTTTCGGCACACAGAATGCCGGACGATATGTTTGCCTACGCACAATCTGCCGCCGAGCGGGGCCTGCAAGCCATCATTGCAGGCGCAGGCGGCGCGGCCCATTTGCCCGGCATGTTGGCCGCCAAAACCGTGGTGCCCGTGCTGGGCGTGCCCGTGGCCAGCAAGCATTTGCAGGGTGTGGACTCGTTGCACAGCATTGTGCAAATGCCCAAAGGCGTGCCGGTGGCCACCTTTGCCATTGGTGCAGCCGGGGCCGCCAACGCGGCCTTGTTTGCCGTGGCCATGCTGGCCAACCACGACCCGGCGCTGCGTAAAAAACTGGAAGCCTTTCGGGCGCAACAAACCGAAGTGGCGCGTGCCATGACCTTGCCGCCTTTGCCTCCCGCAGTGGGGGCCGCATGAGCCGGGCCATCTTGCCGGGCGCCATGGTCAACGGCCAACCCGCCACGTTGGGCGTGATGGGCGGCGGCCAGTTGGGGCGCATGTTTGTGCACGCGGCGCAGGCCATGGGGTATTTCACAGCCGTGCTTGACCCGGACACCGCCAGCCCGGCGGGCCGAGTCAGCCACCACCACATTCAGACCGACTACCTCGACGAACAAGGTTTGGCGCAACTCATGCAGCGCTGTGCCGCCATCACCACCGAATTTGAAAACGTGCCCGCCCCGGCCCTGACCACCCTGGGCGCCCACCGCCCGGTGGCCCCCGGTGCCGACGCGGTGGCCATTGCGCAAGACCGTGCCGCCGAAAAAGCCCACTTTGTGCGCTGCGGCGTGCCGGTGGCCCCGCACGCCGTCATCGAAACACCTGAGCAACTGGCGGCCGTGGCCGATGACCTGTTGCCCGGCATCCTTAAAACCACCCGCATGGGCTACGACGGCAAGGGCCAAGTGCGGGTCGCCACCCGACCAGCCTTGGCCGAAGCCTGGGCGCAGCTCAAAAACGTGCCTTGCGTGCTGGAAAAAATGCTGCCCCTGCAAGCCGAATGCTCGGTCATCGTGGCACGCGGTGCCGATGGGCAAATGGTCAATTTCCCGGTGCAACTCAACCTGCACCGCGAAGGCATATTGGCCGTGACCAGCGTCTACCCGGGCGCTGTGCCCGCCGATTTGGCAAGCCAAGCGGTGCAAGCCACCCGCGCCATTGCCGAAGGCCTGAACTACGTGGGCGTGCTGTGCGTCGAGTTTTTTATGCTTGAGGGCGGGCAACTGGTGGTCAACGAAATGGCCCCGCGCCCGCACAACAGCGGTCACTACACCCTGAACGCCTGCGACCAGTCGCAGTTTGATTTGCAGGTGCGCACCCTGGCGGGCTTGCCCATCACGCAGCCCCGCCAACATTCACCCGCCATCATGCTCAATTTGTTGGGCGACTTGTGGCCCGAAGCCAGTGCCAAAGGGCCCAGCAGCCCCGCCTGGGGGCCTGTGCTGGCGCTGCCCGGCACGCATTTGCACCTGTATGGCAAGTTAACAGCCCGCCCGGGTCGCAAAATGGGCCACCTGAACATGACCGGCGACAGCCCCGAGGCCGTCCGCGCCACCGCCTTGCAAGCCGCCGCCTTGTTGGGCATCGAAGCTTTTTAAAGACCACCATGATCTTGCAGGCAAACGCCGCCGCCATTGCGCAGGCCGCACAGGCACTGCGCCAAGGCCAATTGGTCGGCCTGCCCACCGAAACCGTGTACGGCCTGGCCGCCAACGCCACCGACGATGCGGCCGTGGCCCGAATTTTTGAGGCCAAAGGCCGCCCGGCTGACCACCCCCTCATCGTGCATGTGCTTAGCTTGGCGCAAGTGCCTCTGTTTGCCGCGCAAGTGCCCGACTTTGCGCAACGCCTGCTCGAGGCTTTTTGGCCCGGCCCCCTGACCTTGATCCTGCCCCGCAAACCCGACGTGGCCCGTGCCTCGGCGGGCGGGCAAGACTCCATAGGTTTGCGCTGCCCCTCGCACCCGGTGGCGCAAGCCCTGCTGCAAGCCTGCCTGGATATGGGCGTGACGGGCGTATCGGCTCCCAGCGCCAACCGTTTTGGGCGGGTCAGCCCGACCACGGCGGCGCATGTGCAGTCTGAGCTTGGCCCCGACTTGTTGGTGCTGGACGGTGGCGACTGCCCTGTCGGCATTGAATCCACCATCGTGGACTGCACCCGTGGCCAGCCCGTCTTGTTGCGGCCAGGGCACATCACTCGCACACAAATAGAGGCCGCTTGCGGACGCAAAGTGCTGAGCCCGGACGACTTGCAGGCCGCTTTGGGCCAAGCCGCCCCCCGCGCATCGGGCACGCTGGAGTCGCATTACGCGCCCCGCGCCAAAGTGCGCCTGATGTCGGCGCAAGACATTGCGCAAAAACTGCAAGCCCTGGGGCCGCACGCCAACAACTTGGGGGTGTGGTCTGCCGTACACCCGGATGCAGTCCAGGGGGCGGGTGCGGGTGTAGGAGCTGGTGCGGGTGCGGGGGCCGATCTTGGGCAAAGCGGCGGCTTGGGCGCAGGGGTGGTGTGGCGTGCCCAGCCAGCGCAGGCAGAGCAAGCCGCACACGACTTGTTCAGCGTGTTGCGCGACCTGGACGCCCGTGGGGTGCAACAAATCTGGGTGCAACTGCCACCCGACACCCCCGAATGGGAAGGCGTGCGCGACCGCTTGCAACGCGCGGCGGCTTGAAGCCGCGTGAAGCGCCGTTAACGGATTTGAAGCGCTGTTAAAAGCGGAAGCGCCATAAAAAAACGCCCGCATGGCAATTGCCAGCGGGCGTTTTTTAACTTCAGGCGATCAATACTTCATGCCCAAGCCAAACGTGGTGATGCTGGGGTTCAAAGTGGTGCTGATGCTTTGCCCGGTGGACATCGTGGTGGTGCTTTTCAGGAAAGTCTTGGCATAAGACAAGTCCAGAAACCAACGCTCATCCAGCATGACCGACATGCCCAAACCTGGGCTAAGGGCAAACTTGGAGTCCACCTTCAGGCCCGTGCTGCCACCTGCCGGGTTAATGGGGTTCAGGCCATTCAGGACGGCGCTGCCCTTTGCATCGTGAAAATAAACGTAGCTCAAACCGAGCATGGCGTAAGGCCGAAACTTGGCGTTTGATTCACCAAAGCGGTATTGGCCAAACACCGTGATCGGCAGGGCCGTGACCGTGCCAATTTGCCCCACACCCGAAATGCTGCCGGTGCCATAGAGCTTGTGTTGAAAGCCCAAGCCCAAAGGCACCGCCACAGACAGGTGGTCGTTGTAGATGTAGGTCAGTTGCAGCGTGGGTTGTGTGTCGCTGCCCACATTAACCGTGGTGCCCGAGGGCGCTGGGGCGCTGAGCGTGCCACTGGTCACGCTGGGCGCGATTTGGGTCAAGCCGCCCTGAATCAACCAGCTGCCAGCCGTTTGTGCCATGGCACTCGAAAGCGCGCTCATCAGCGCGAGAGCCAAAATGTTCTTTTTCATGGGTAATTCCTGGTGGGATTGCTTTACAGCCAACCCGCACGGGCCAGTGCACGGGAAACAGAAGCCGCCAAAAGTTGGTGGCCATATGGGGTGGGGTGAAAGCCGTCAGCAAAGGCGTAGCTTTTCCACCAACCAGCGGTTTTGCCGGGTAAGTTATCGAGTTCCGTACTCAAGCAAGGGAAGTTGCCAGCGGCAGCACTTTTCACAACGGTGCACACCGGGGTCGTGACATCGGTCAGACTGTAAGAGCGGTAGTTTGAAATTTCATCCGTAAAGTCTGTATTGAAGTCCACATGTGCAATTTTGGGGTTGCCGTTCACCTTACTTTTCAGCTGCGCATTAAAAGCGCCGATCCATTGCTGGATGGTCGCCTTGAGTTGCAAGCTGGCTGCTTCACCATTGGCAGCTTTTACGCCATCCAGAACAAGCTTGAAGTCTGGCGTCAAGGTGATGTCGGGAATGTTAAGAACGGCAATTTTGGTCGCACCTTTGCTGAGAGCCTGCGTATCAATGGCGGTGTAGAGCTTATCGGCCAACATAGTCATGTAAAGACCTGCAGCTTGGGCCGTGCCTGTAGCGCCTTGAGCCAGCAATGGGTCCAATACGTTTGCTGCAATTTGCTGAAGCAAGAAGTCACGAATTGGCAAGCTATTCGGCACGCCCAGAAAGGACTTCACCAGGTCTGCTGCGTCATTTCCGCCTCCGTCAATCATCAGTAAATCGGTTGTTTGGTAGTTACCTGCAGCTGCCCTTGTGGCCAACTGAGAGCCTACGGTTTGCGGGCTGGCATCGCCTCCTAAAGCTGCACTGACCTGAATCCGTCCACCGCCAATCGCAAAGTTGGTACAGCCTGTAGCAGTATTGGGGGCAAACGTTGTGCCATTAAAAGCAAAAAAATTACATTGCGCCCCACCATCGAGTCCCAGGTTATTGGCGATCACTTGGGTCCATATCAATGAATTGTTCGCATTGGCCGGGTCCTCAACCGTGAACTTGAACCCAAACGTGCCCACATCGGCCAAGCTGTCGCCCATGACGTAGACCTTGCTGATGCTGGCTTTGGGCGGCAAGCTGTCGTTGCCCCCGCACCCCGCCAGCCCCAAGGCCAGCAGTGTGGCCAAGCTTGCGGCCAGGCCATATCGTTTTAATTTGCGCATTAGTTAACTCCTGTATGAGAAAAAAGAACGAATGTTCTATTTTTCAGATGCTAGAAGAAAAAGCTAATTCATTGGTACGGGGTTTTTACCAATTTATGCAAATTTAGGCATTAAAAAATCAACGATAGCGCAGCTTCATTAGCAAAATCATCAACGCCAAACTGGTGGTGATGCTGTTGGCGATGATGATGGGCCAGGCCATCAGCAGCACGCCATAGACCAACCACATGGCCACACCTGCGGTGAACAGGCCGTACATGGTCAACGAAATGCCGCTCACGTCTTTGGATTTAAAGGTTTTCCAGGCTTGGGGAATAAAGCTGGCGGTGGTCAAAAATGCGGCCAAAGAGCCGACCCAGTCAATCAGGTTCATGGTTTGGTGTTTTTAATGTATTTGGCGGCATAGGCGCTGTCGCGCACCGTCCATTCCAGCAATTGGTCCAGTGCCGCACGGGCCTGGTTGGCATTGGGGTGGTGCAAGATGGCCACCACGGTGTAACGCTGGCCGCTTTGGCCTTGCACATAGCCCGCGACCGAGGCGACATCGCGCAAAGAGCCGGTTTTGAGCCAGGCATTGCCGATCAACGGGGATTGCGGGTTGCGCTCTTTCAGGCGGGCTGCGGTGCCGTCCACCCCGGCCACCGACAAGGATTCGGCAAAAGCTTTGGCGTGTGGGCTGGCGTGGGCCGCCTGCAGCAGGGCGGTGAGGGCACTGGCCGTGCTGCGCTCGGTGCGCGAAAGGCCCGAGCCGTTGTCCAGCATGGGTTCGTCTTGCCCCGCGAATTCGCTGCGCCACCAGCGTGACAGGCGCAAGCCCGAAGCCTCAAACCGTCCCGGCGCACCCAGCTCACTGGACAGGCTCAAATACAGTTGCTGCGCCATCACGTTGTTAGAAAACTTGTTGATGTCTTTGATGACCTCGGACAGTGGCAAAGACGGGGCATCGAGCAACAAACGGGCCGAGGCCGGGCGCAGGCCGTGCCGTACCTGCCCAGTCAGTTGCCCACCCGTGCCCAACCACATGGCGTGCACCACGCGCGGTGCATATTGTTCAGGGTCGGGGTAAGCCACTGGCCATTCGCGTTCGCCACAACGCGCCGGATAGCTGCCCGCAAAACGCACCTGCAGGGGTTGGCTGAAATCGGCTTTTAGCTGGCTGCGCCAATCGTTGCACGGACCGTTGCTCAGGGGCAATTGGGTGGGGCTTTGTAAGCCCTTCAAAGGCGGTTCAAAGCGCACTTGCACTTGCCCGCTGGCGGCATCGGGGGTGAACTTGTAGATCACTGCCTTGAAATTCAGCAGCAAACCATCGGGGCCCACGTTGTAGGGGCGCAAGGGCTCGTCGTCAAAGGGTTCGTTGCGCTGTCGCACATCAAACACACTGCGGTCCAGCACGATGTCGCCGCGCACCTCACGCACCCCCAGCGCCACCACTTGCCCCAACAAGTCTTGCAAGCGCTCCACCACCAACTTGGGGTCGCCGCTGCCGCGCAGAATCAGGTTGCCCTGCAACACACCGTCGCGCACTGGGCCATCGGCATACACCCGGTTGTGCCAAACATGGTCCGGCCCCAGCAGGCTCAGGCCCGCAAAGGTGGTGAACAATTTCATGACCGAGGCCGGATGGGTGGTGGTTTGGGCTTGGTGCGAGAGTCGGGGTGAAAGCCGGGGTGAAAGCGGGGCAATCACCACGCTCAATGCCGAGGACGGTACCTGCGCTTGTTGCAGGGTTTTTAAGACGGATGGGGGCAAAGGGCTTGCTTGCGGTGCTGCGGCCCCTGCGGGGTGGGCCGTTCCGGCCATCAGAGCAAACGCTGCGAGCCGTGTCAGTCGGGCAATCTGGGGGGCTGCCATCGGGGCAAAAAAGCCCTCCCAGCCCGTGCGAAGGCGCAATAAAAACGAAGGGCACTTGACGCAATTCAAAATCATTGGGCAAGTCTAACGGCCAGAGCCAGCTGCGGCGGGGCCGTATGATTCGGGCCATGCGATTTTCTTCAAAAACCGTGGGGCTGGTTTCGGCCTTGATCACGGTGCTCATCTGGTCCGGTTTCATTGTCATTGCGCGGGCTTCGGCGGCGCGGGGTTTGCTGCCGCTGGACATTGCGCTGGCCCGCATTCTGGGGGCTAGTGCCGTCTTGTTGCCTTGGGCTTGGTGGCTGATGCGGTCTGCCCGGCAGGCGGGGCAAAAAGTGGGCTCTTTGGGTGGGTTGTCGCCGTTGCCATTGGGCACCACGGTGCAAGCGGGAGTTTTGGGCGGCTTGTTATATGCCATGTTGGCTTACAACGGCTTCTTTTTTGCCCCTGCATCGCACGCCTCGGTGCTCATGCCCGGCAGCTTGCCTTTGTGGACCACCTTGCTGGCTTGGCTGGTGTTGCGCGAAAAAGTCTCTGGCGCCCGCGCCGTGGGCTTGGGGTTCATTGTGCTGGGCGATGTGCTGGTGGGCGGTGCGAGTTTGCTCATGGCTTTTAATGGCGGCGAGGTCTGGAAGGGCGATTTATTGTTCATGTTGGCTGCCCTGTGTTGGTCTGGCTACAGCGTGACCGTGCGCCGTCTGGGACTGGATGCGGTACGGGCCACCATGGCCATCACCGCCTTTGCTTTTGTGGCCTTTGTGCCCCTGTATCTGTTGCTGATTGGCACGGGCGTGTTGCCCACCCATTTGGGGCAAGTGCCGGTGTCTGAAATCGTGTTTCAGGCCGTTTTTCAGGGGGTGGGCTCGGTGGTTATTTCAGGCATCACCTTCACGCAGATGGTGCGCCACTATGGCCCGGTGCGTTCCACCATGATCACCGCCTTGGTGCCCGGTTTGTCGGCCTTAGGGGCGGTGTGGTTTTTGGGGGAACCCCTGCACTGGAACTTGCTGGCGGGGCTGGCGCTGGTTACCAGTGGCATTTTGTTTGGCGTGCGTCAGGTCAGGCCTGCGGCCGGAGGCAAGCCATGAGCATCCCTCCTAAAACCGACAAAATCATCAATAAAGTCACAAAAGCTAAAGAATGGCGCTGGTTGGCGTTTGACACCAGCACCGATGTCTTGTCTTTGGCCGTGGCGCGTGGGCAGCAAGTCTGGACGCAAACTTTGCCCGGTGGCGCGCAGGCTTCGAGCGGCCTGATTCCTGCCGTGCTGGCCATGTTGGCCGAAGCCGACATGCCGCTGGCTTCGCTCGATGCGATTGTGTTTGGTCGGGGACCGGGCTCGTTTACCGGTTTGCGCACGGCGTGTGCGGTGGCGCAAGGGCTGGCCTTTGGGGCAGACATCCCCGTGTTGCCGGTTGACACCTTGCTGGCCGTGGCCGAAGAGGCGCGGTATCTGCAAGCGCAGTCGGGCATGCTTGGATCACAAGACCAAGACAGCGACCAACAAAACGCCCACGATCATCTGACCGTGCTGGCCTTGCTGGACGCTCGCATGGACGAGGTTTACAGCGCCGCCTACCGCTGGCAGGCCGTGACCCAGCAACCGGTTGACGATGTGCTGAGTGATGTCCAGGGCCATTGGCATGCGGTTGGCGCTTTGCAAGTGGGCGCGCCAGAAAAGGTGAAACTGCCCGAACCCACAGACGGGCAAGGGAAGTGGAAAGGCCAAGAGCAAGGACAAGGCCAGGAGCGAAGCCAAGGACAAGTGACAGGTCAAGAACCATCGCAGGGCCAAGTAAGTGATGTGCTGTTGGCAGGCAACGCTTTTGCAGCCTATGGCGACCGATTGCCCGCAGGCCCCCGGTGCCAGGCTTTGCCCACCGCCACGGCCCTGTTGCGTTTGGCCCCTGCCTTATGGGCGCAGGGTTTGGCCGTGCCCGCCGATCAGGCCATGCCGCTCTATATAAGAGACAAAGTGGCCAACACCACCGCCGAGCGCGAGGTGTTGAAAGCCCAGGCCGCTGTTCAAGCAGCCGCAGCGCAGGTAGCCGCCGCACAGGTGGCCAGTGCCCACGGGGCTGCACAAGACTCTGCGGAAGTCACTCCCCCAATCGCGCCCCAAATGTCAGATAAGGTCTGAAAGTCGGCCCATGAAGTCGAACCCTGCTGCTACGTCCCTGCCTACGCCCCCCACGGAGGCCATGCGCAACGCGGTCACCTTGTCTCCCATGACGCCAGACCAACTCGATGCTGTCATGGCGATCGAACAAACCGCTTACAGCCACCCATGGACGCGGGGCAACTTCAGGGACTCTCTTAACCCCCTGTTCGAGGCCCAATGCCTTTGGTATGAGGATGAGTTGTTGGGTTATTTTTTGGCCATGCGCGGCTTCGAAGAAATGCATTTGCTCAACATCACCGTGGCCCCGGCGCGCCAAGGCCAAGGCTGGGGCCACATGATGCTGGACGCTTTGTCGCTGCTGTCGCGCCACGAGGGCGCGCAATGGCTGTGGCTGGAGGTGCGGCAAAGCAATCTGCGCGCCCTGAAGGTGTACGAGCGCTATGGATTTCGCCAAGTCAGCATCCGCAAAGATTACTATCCGGCAGACCGCCAACAGCGCGAGCACGCGGTGGTCATGAGTTTGAAACTGTGAACCTGCACCTGCACACGAACTTGCACCTTAAACTGCACCCGAACCGAACCTGAACATGAGCGACCCCACCCGATTCGACCTGGACGACCGCCAACGCGCCATGCTGGCCGAAATGGGCGTGCGCGTGTGGTGGCCACAACGCACCGAAGAAACTGCCTCGGAAGCGCCAGCGCAAGTGCAGGGGAGTGTGCAGGGGAAGAGCCAACCGGCTGTTGCAGGGGCAGGTCATGCGAAAGTCTCGGGCACGGCGGGCGTCCGTGTACCCACTCCTGCCGAGACGCACACCCAGACCTCATCCCAAGGTGCCCAAACACCCTTGACTTCTCGAGCGGGCAGGCCAAGCGCGCAAAGTGGGGCCATCGCACCCAGCGCATCGACTTCATCAACATCCGCCAGCGCCGCCAAAAAAGCCGCAGCACCGGGGGATGCCCTGGCCCCTCTGCCCGCAGGCATTACCGACATGGGCTGGCCCGCCTTGCAAGAGGCGGTCAACGGCTGCCAAGCGTGTGCTTTGTGCAACGGCCGCAAAGCGCCGGTTCTGGGCAGCGGCTACGCCCTGCCCGCCGAAGCCTCAGCTGCAGTGCGTTGGATGGTGGTGGGCGATTCGCCATCGCAAGCGGACGACCAACAGGGCCTGCCCTTCACCGGACCTGAGGGCCAGTTGCTCGACAACATGCTCAGGGCTGTGGGCGTGCGCCGCCAAACCCCTGAAGTGTTGTCCCAATTGGGGGGGGCTGAGGCCCAAGCTGCAGCCCAGCCCGTGGCTTACTTGACCCATGCGGTCAAGTGCCGCCCGTCGGGGCGCAACCCCGTGCCCGCCGAGCTGGCAACGTGTGCGGCGTATTTGTCGCGGCAAGTGGCCTTGGTGCAGCCGCACATCATTTTGGCGATGGGCCGCTTCGCCATTCAAAGCCTGCTGGGCAGTACCGAGCCCATGGGCAAATTGCGTGGCCGCGTACACGACTATCAAGGCGTTCCGGTGGTCGTGACTTTCCCTCCGGACGCGCTCTTGCGCAACGCCGCCGAAAAAGCCAAAGCGTGGGAAGACCTGGTGCTGGCGCTGGGCGTCGTCAAGCCGCGCTGAAGACCACATCGGGCACGACACCGAACATCCACACCACCATCACGGTTGGGCAGCCATGGGAGCCTGTCCCGACTCGGTCATGCTGCGGCCTGCCGCTGCGCTAACATGCCCGGCATGAAACTTAGCCGACAACAGCTCACCCTGCTCATTGTTTTGACACTGGTCTGGGGCTTCAACTGGCCCATGCTCAAGTTGGGGGTGACGGGTTATCCGCCTTTGTCGTTTCGCAGTTTGAGCATGTGGCTGGGCCTGCCGTTTTTGGGGCTGGTGCTTTACCTCAAGAAAATTCCCTTTCAAATTCCCCGGGCCGACTGGAAAGAGCTGACCATGCTGGCCACCACCAATATGTTGGTCTGGCATGTCTTGATCATCCTGGCTGTGCAAAACCTGTCCAGTGGGCGCTCGGCCATATTGGGGTACACCATGCCGATCTTTTCGGCCATATTGGGCGTTTTGTGGTTCGGGGCGTCGATGAATTGGCGCGGTTGGTTGGGCGTGGGGTCTGCGGCTTTGGGTGTGGTGTTCTTGCTGTGGCACGAACTCAGTGCTATTTCGGGCAAGCCCTTGGGCGTGGTGCTGGGCTTGATTGCCGCCGCCTTTTGGGGTTTGGGTACCCAGCAAATCAGGCACACCCGCATCCAGGTGCCCACCCTCGCCATTGTGTTTTGGATGACCTGCATGAGCACCTTGCTCATGAGTGGGCTGGCCTTTCTGTTCGAGCGAGACGGCTGGGGGCCACCGCCTGACATGACCTGGGTGTCCATTGTGTACAACGCGTTCGGGGTGTTTGTGTTCGCCCAGGCGGCTTGGTTGTCGCTGGCGCGCAGTTTGCCGCCGCTGGCCTCTACGCTCAGTGTCATGTTCATCCCCGTGCTGGGCGTGTTCAGCGGGGCCTGGATTTTGAACGAGGCCCTGCATTGGCAAGACTGGGCCGCGATTGTGTTGATCGTGTTGGCCATTGCCTCTGTGTTGTGGCCCAGTGCAGCCAAGCCCGCCGCCGATAACCCACCCAAAGGCGCTTGACCTGCACCCGCCTTCGCACACGCGCACTCGTACCCGCATCCGCACCCGCACCCGCACTCGCACCCGAATTAGGAGCCGCACTTGTCAACCAAGCCCAGCCCGAACCAGGACCCCAGCCCGAACCGCCATCAGGCCCCGAACCTGTTGACTGCGGCTGACTTGCAGCAAGCCTATGCCCGGGGCTTGACCGACCCTGTCAGCGTGACCCGGGCGCACTTGGCGCTAATTGCGCAACGCAACCCGCAGTTGCATGCCTTTGTGCATGTGGACCCTGATGCGGCTTTGCAGCAGGCCCAAGCCAGTGCCAAGCGCTGGGCTGCGGGCGCACCGCGCGGGCCGCTCGATGGCGTGGTGATGGGTCTGAAAGACAACATCGACGTGGTGGGTATGCCCTGCACCGCAGGCACGGCAGCCTTTGCGCAGCGCAAGCCGCAAGTTTCGGCCACGGTGGCCCAGCGCTTGAGCGATGCCGGAGCCATTTTGCTGGGCAAGCTCAACCTGCACGAGGCCGCGTTGGGGGCCACCACCGATAACCCGGTTTACGGGCGCTGCATGAACCCCTTGCGCGACGGCTTTACGCCGGGCGGCTCGAGTGGCGGTTCGGCCGCCGCGGTGGCCGCCCATTTGTGCAGCGTGGCCTTGGGCACGGACACCATGGGTTCAGTGCGCATTCCGGCCGCTTATTGCGGCGTGTGGGGGTTTATTCCTACCCGCACGCGCTTGCCGATGGATGGCATCGTGCCCCTAAGTCCCACGTTGGATGTGGCAGGCACCTTGGCCCGAACCGGGCAAGACTTGGCGCAAGTGTCGGCCTGTTTGCTGGGTCTGCCCGCAATCCCTTCAATGGCTAAAGTCCCCGCATTGCCCGTAAGCCCGATCGCAGTTTGGCCAGGCTTGCGCGTGGGCTTGTTGCCGCAAACCGCCGAAGTGGACATGGCCCCGGCGGTGCTGCAGGCATGGCAAGCCACGCAAAACCGTTTGCAGGCGCAAGGCGCTGTGCTGCACCCCGTGAGCCTGCCCGACTGGTCGCCCGCTGCCACCCGTTTGCACGCCTTGTTGATGAGCGAATGGGAGGGCGCGGACTATTGGCTGGCGGCCTTGGGCCCCGATTTGCCGGGTCTGAGCGATGGCCTGAAAAAGATGCTGATGTACGGTGCCCGGCTCAGCCCCGAAAAACGCCAACGCAGCCAAGCCGCCATTCACAGCCTGCGCGCTCAAGCAGCCCGCTTGTTTGCCGATATCGATGTGCTGCTGCTGCCCACCACCCCGCAAACCAGTTTCGCGCACATCGAACCCGCGCCTGCCAATCAGGCCGATTTGGCTTGTTTGGCCAATATTTTGGGCGCACCCGCCCTGTCGTTTCCTTGCCCCACTGAAGGCCTGCCCGTGTCGTGCCAGTTTTTGGCTGCCCCTGGCCAAGACGAACGCTTGCTGTCGCTGGCCTGCGCTTTAGACACGTTGTAGTCCTGAAACCCTTGTGCGCTGTGGGAGGCCGCCCCTGCGGCTGAATGCATGAAGTGGCTGTTACTTCATTGAGGCTGCTGGTTTGGCCTGCAAGCCAGACCACAAGGGCTCCAGCCCTTGCCCCGAAACCTGTCTTTGCGCCGAAACCTGCTCTTGCCCCGAGCCATCTACCAAGCTTTGCCCCTGCCCCAAACTATCCCCCAAACCGTCCCCCTGCGGTAAGGCGAGACAAATTTGAACCAGTTGTTGCGCTGCTGAAGCGCCCCAGCCACTGGCCTGCAAAAGAGTGTTTGCTTTGGCCGTGACCTGCGCCGGGCTGAGGGGATTTTCGGGGTCACCCAGCACGCTTTGCACCTCATGGGCAGCTGTGCGTCCGTCTTGCATTTGCACGATGAAGCGGGCCCCGAACCGGTTTGGATAAGCCTGCTCTTGGGCCTGCCCGCACACCAGTTCAATGCGGGTGCGCAGGGCTGCGCAGTCTGGCTGCACCAGAGCCGCAGGCGCAGTGGCCTCTAAGCCGAAACTGCCATGGCACAGCGCCCAGGCCACGCCATGTTGCAGGCTGAACTTGCCCTGCAGCGGTGTTTGCGGCGTGGCTTGGTCGGCAAAAGACAAAGCCACGGCATAAGTCTCTAGGCGCAAGCTGACCATGTGCTCTGGCCGCAGCCCTTGGGCGTGCAGATGCAGCGCACATTCGATGGCCGGGTGCACATGTCTGCACGCCGCCCAAGGCTTGAAGCTGACCTGGTGCAAGCGCCAGGCGCTGCCCGCTGGCACTTGCAAAAGGGCTTGGGCGCGTGCCGTATCTAGGTTGCCACCACTGGCTTGCAGCCAACCCAGCGGCCCTTCCAAAATAGACAAAGGCCCCGTCATGCCCGCAGCGGCCATGTCGGCGGCCACCAGCCCTGCTTGGGCGCTGTGGCCCGTGGCCAGTTGTTTGGCCAGGCCCGGCTCTAGGCGGCATTGCCACACACCCGCCGCCTGCATACCGGCCAAGGCCAGGGCGTGTTGGGTTTGTTTTTTGTTCAAGCCCAACAAGCTGGCGCAGGCCATGGCACTGGCAAACACGCCTGTGGTGGCTGTGCTGTACCAATGGTCGTAGTGGCGGGGGCCACTCAGCAGGCCCAGCAAAATGCCGGTTTCGTAGCCTCGCACCACCGCTTGCAGCAAGGCTTCGGCACTGGCGTTTTGGCGTTGCGCCATGGCCAGCGCTGCCGGTATCACGGTGTCGCCCGGGTGCACCACGGCTTCGCGGTGCACATCGTCCAACTCGTGGCAACTGCCCAAAGAACCGTTCCAGCGTGCGGCTTCGGCCGCTTGCAGTCCACTGCAACCTCCAAAAACACCAATATCACCACTGCTGTCGTTTTCCCCGTTCATGACGTTCGCGCCATTGCCCGTGTACCCACAAGCCCAAACCGGCCCCGATGCTTGTTGGCGTGCCCAGCGTTGCAGCACATCGCCCACCTCGGTGGTGCGGCCCAAATGGGCGCAGCCCAACCAGTCGATCAGGTGCAGGGCGGCCCGCTCGCGGTCAGTCTGCCGGATGGGCCGATGCAAAGAATCCACCAGCCATTCGCTCCAGGGGGATGACGCGCCAGTGGTGTCCAAAGTAGCGGAATTTGTGGAGGGGTCAGGCATCAAAGCCCCTTGAACTGCGGTGCCCGTTTTTCATTAAAAGCCAGCACGCCTTCGCGCCGATCTTGGGTGTCCACCAACTGGTTGTAGGCCTCTACCTCAAAGCGGTAAGCCGTACGCAGCTCCATCTGGCCGCCATAGCGCACCGATTTTTTGATCTGCTTAACCGACAAAGGCGCGTTGCGGGCCATGGTTTGCGCAGTCTGCAGCACCTCGATCAGCAGTTGTTCGGGGGCCACGGTTTGGTTGACCAAGCCCCAATCCAGGGCTTGCTGGGCAGAGAAAGGTCGCCCCGTCAGCATGAGTTCTTTGGCGCGCCGCTCCCCCAGTGCACGCGGAAGGTTTTGCGTGCCGCCCATGCCGGGCATGATGCCCAGCATGACTTCGGGCAAGGCAAAGCGGGCTTGGTTGCTGGCGTATAAAAAGTCGCAACACAGGGCCAACTCAAGGCCGCCACCATAAGCGTGGCCATTGATGGCACCGATCACGGGCAGGGGCAGATCCATCAGCGCCCAGTATTGGCGCTCAAAAATCTCGTGCTGATGCGTCCACTGCGCCCGCGTCATGCCGTTGCGCTCTTTCAGGTCACCCCCGGCGCAAAATATTTTGCCCCCGGCGCCAGTCAGCACCACCGCCCGCAGGCCCTGTGCATCGTCGGTCAGGCGCAGCCACAAATCGAGCAACTCTTGCCCCATGCGGGTGTTGATGGCGTTGCCCACATCGGGGCGGTTCAGGGTGACCTGCAGCACGCCCTCAGTGGGCGTTTGCAGTTGCAAGGTGTCCCAAGTGTCCGGAAGGGCCATGGCGTTTAAGGTGTTCAGTAAGACTTGGGCATGCCCAGCACATGCTCGCCCACATAAGACAAGATCAGGTTGGTCGAGATGGGGGCCACTTGGTACAAACGGGTTTCGCGAAATTTGCGCTCAATGTCGTACTCGGCGGCAAAACCAAAGCCGCCGTGGGTTTGCAGGCACACGTTGGCTGCTTCCCAAGAGGCATCGGCCGCCAGCAGTTTAGACATGTTGGCTTGCGCGCCACAGGCTTGCTGGGCGTCAAACAAGCGGGCGGCTTCGTAGCGCATCAGGCTGGCCGCCTCGACGTTGACAAAGGCCCGGGCAATCGGAAACTGGATGCCTTGGTTTTTGGCAATCGGGCGGTCAAACACCACGCGTTGGTTGGCATAGTCGCGGGCTTTGTCAACGAACCAGTAACCATCGCCAATGCACTCGGCGGCGATCAAAATGCGTTCGGCGTTCAGGCCGTCCAAAATGTATTTGAGCCCCTTGCCTTCTTCGCCAATGCGGTTTTCAACCGGAATCTCCAGGTTGTCGATGAAGATCTCGTTGGTCTCGTGGTTGACCATGTTGCGAATCGGGCGCACGGTGATCGATTTGCCCACGGCCTCGCGCAAATCCACCAAAAACACCGACAAACCTTCCGACTTTTTCTTCACCTCGGCCAGCGGGGTGGTGCGGGCCAACAGCAGCATGTAGTCGGAATGCTGCAAGCGCGAAGTCCAGACCTTTTGCCCGTTGACCACATAACGGTCACCTTTGCGCTCGGCAAAGGTTTTGAGTTGGGTGGTGTCTGAACCCGTGGTGGGCTCGGTGACCGCCATGGATTGCATGCGCAATTCGCCGCTGGCAATTTTGGGCAGCAGGGCTTCTTTTTGGGCCTGCGAACCGTGGCGCACCACGCACCCCATGACATACATCTGGCCGTGGCAAGCGCCCGAGTTGCCTCCGGCCCGGTTGATCTCTTCCATGATCACGCTGGCTTCGACCAGGCTCAGGTTGGAGCCGCCGTATTCTTCGGGAATCAAGGCCGAAAGCCAACCGGCAGAAGTCAGGGCATTGACAAACTTTTCTGGAAAGGCGCGGGCCTCGTCAATTTCTTGCCAGTAGCGTGAGTCAAATTGCGAGACCACGCTGCGAACGCCGTCGCGCAAAGATTCAAAATTATTTTCCGGGTGCATGTTTTTCTCAGTTGGGGGCGAACTGCTGTCCGCCGTCGACGTTCAGTACCGTGCCGCTCAGGTAGCCGCACAGCGGCGAGGCGCAATACACGGCAAGGCGGGCCATTTCATCGGGTTCGGCCAAACGGCCGAAGGGGAGTTTATGCGTCAATTCAAGCCAGCGCTCGGGGTCGCCCAATTTGCTAGCGGCTTGTTGTTTCATCACCCCTGCAATGCGGTCACTGCGGGTGGGTGAAGGGTTGATGCCAAACACCCGAACGCCCTTGCGAACGCTGCCGCCCCCAATGCCCTCGGTGAAAGAGATCAAGGCCCCATTGGCCGCAGAGCCGCAAATGTATTCGTAGCGCGGTGCCGCCCCCGCCATGCCGATGATGTTGCAAATGACGCCGTGGCCGCGTGCCTCCATCGCGCCCAGATACTGCCGCGTGAGGTTGATGTAACTGAACAGCTTGAGCTCCCAAGAGGCGCGCCAAGCGTCTTCGGCAACGTCATGAATGCTGCCGCCCGGAATGGCCCCGGCGTTGTTGACCAAAATGTCAGCCGCCGGAAACAATTCAAACAAGGCGCGGTCTGAGCCGGGCAAAGACAAATCAATTTCGGCAATGGCTGGGGCGGGCAAGCCTTGGTTGGCAAATTCAGCCAAAGCGTTGTCCAAGTTGCTGCGCTGGCGAGACACCAACACCGGCTTGGCCCCCTCGCGGGCAAAGTTCAGGGCGATGGCCAGGCCAATGCCTTTGGAGCCGCCGGTCACGATGACTTGCTTTTGATCCAGATGGAGGTCCATGTTGTGTCCTGTAAAGCTCTCCCGCCTGCGGATGCTGGCGGTGTAAATAAGGGCATTGCGTCAGCAAAAAATTCAGGGGGCTGGCACCTGGGCCGTGTACCAATCGGCTATTTGTCCGCCGGTCATGAAGCACACTTGGGGTGACTTCATCAGCAAGTCCAACATGCGCTCGAAACTGGCAAAGCGGTGCGGCACCCCGATCAAATGGGGGTGCAGGCCAATGGCCAAAACCCGTGGGTGGGTGCTGGCTTCGCGTTCAAACAAGGCCAAGGTGCGTGCCAGGCGTTCGTACATTTCATCGCTGCTGTGCTTTTCAATCGCATAGATGATGGAGTCGTTGATCTCAAGGTTGTAGGGCAGGGCCAACAAGGGGCCGTTGCGCGTGTGCATCCAGCTGGGCACATCGTCCACCACCCAGTCAAAAACGTAGTCAACGCCCTGCTTTTTAAGCAACTCTGGGGTGTCATGGGTTTCGCGCAGCCCCGGGCTCAGCCAGCCACGGGGCCTGCTGCCGGTGAATGCGGCAATCATGTCCAGACTTTTGGCAATCAACGATTCTTCGGACTCGCCTTGGTTGTGGTTCAGGCTTTTTTGGTGCACACCGTGGCCAATGAACTCCCAACCGGCCTTGTGCATGGCTTGCGCGGCTTGGGGGTAGGCCGTGATCACGCCTGCATTGAAGCTGGTGGAGGCGGGCAGCCCCCGGTCTTGAATGGCTCGGATGATGCGCGGCAGGCCCGCCCGCATGCCGTAGTCGGCCCAACTGAAATTGGGCACATCGGGCACCGTCTCTTTGCCGTGCGGGGGCGTGATGATGGTGCGCGGCATGCTGGATTCAAACTGCCAGTGCTCCACGTTCACCACCAAATGCACCATGATGGCCCCCTCGGGGGCAGCCTTCAGGGCCGGGCCGTCGTTGGAAAAGCGATAGGGAATGCGCGGGTTGGCCATGTCAGTGACGAATGAGGTTGAGAATTTCGAGCTTGAGTGCCGCAAAGGTCTCGCTGGCCGTGTCGGCCACAGTGCGGGGCCGGTTCAGGGGCACCGTGATCTTGGTTTGAATGCGGCCAGGCCGTGCCGACATGACATAAACGGTGCTGGCCAGAAAAATGGCTTCGTCGATGTCGTGCGTGACAAAAATAATGGTCGGCTTGAGCTGTTGCCACACATTCAGCAACAACTCTTGCATGGTCAATCGGGTTTGTGCATCCAGCGCCCCAAAAGGCTCGTCCATCAGCAGCACGCGCGAACCCAGCGTCAAGATGCGGGCAATGCCCACGCGCTGGCGCATGCCGCCCGAAAGCTGCACGGGCAAATGGTTTTTGAAGTCGCTCAGGCCCACGATCTTCAGCATCTCGTGGGCGCGGTCCTCGTATTCGCTGCGCGCTAAGCCTTGCACTTTGGGGCCAAAAATCACGTTTTCCCAAACCGTCAGCCAGGGGAACAGCGCGGCCTCTTGAAAGACCACTCCCCGGTCAGGGCCCGGCGCACTCACCCCTGCGCCATTCACCAGCAATTGGCCTTGTGTGGGTTGTTCAAACCCGGCAATCAAATTGAGCAAAGTGGATTTGCCGCAGCCCGAGGGCCCCAGCAAAGCCACCAACTCGCCCGGGGCAACTTGCAGCTGAATGTCTTCTAGGGCCTTGACCGGGGTGGCCCCCGGGTAGGTCTTGTAGAGCTTGTCGATGGAAATGTGGGACATATTGGTTTCAGTGGCTTTGCAACATGCGCCAGACCAGCACTTTGCGTTCAATAAAAACGATCAGGCGATCACTCAGGTAACCCATGATGCCAATTGACACCATGTCGGCCAGCACAATGTCCATGCGGCCCACGTAATAGGCGTCCCACAGCACATAGCCCAAGCCCGACTTCACGGCCACCATCTCGGACACGATCACCGCTGTCCATGAGATGCCCAGACCAATGCGCAAACCTGTAAAGATGGAGGGCATGGCCGAGGGCAAGACCACGCGGTAAAGCAAATGTCGGCGGCTGGCGCCCATCATCAGCGCGGCACGCACCAGGTTGCGCTCGACATCGCGTGCGCCCTGTGTGGTGTTGACCACAATGGCATAAAAGCCGCCCAGAAAAATCAAGAAAATGGCCCCCATGTCCCGAATGCCGAACAGTGCAATCGAGAAAGGCAGCCAAGCTGTAATCGGAATAGGGCGCAAGCTCTGGATCAGGGGGTCAAAGATTTGTTGCACCAAGCGGCTCCAGCCGATCAACAAACCCAGCGGCACCCCGATCAGAGCGGCCAGAAAAAAGCCCTGCGCCACCCGCATGGACGAATATTGGACGTTGGACAGCCAAGTGCCCAAGTAGGGGTTGAGCCCCATACCCGGGGAAGCAAAAATCCAATCGCGCCAGCCATCAATGACTTTAATGGGGGTGGGCAAAATGCCCGCCATGTCGGGCCTGCTGCCCGCCAATTGCCAGATGACCAGCACGACTGCAGGCACCAACATGCCAAGCAGCGTTCGCCGAAGGGTAGCGAGAGAAGCGTTTGCCATGTGGGTGCTGCCTGCTTATTTTCTGATTTCAACGGCCATGGAGTCGTCGTACAGGGCGGCGGCCTCTTTAGCCACGTCTTTTTGCACAATGCCTTGCTTGAAGGAAGCCTCAGCCAAACGCGAAACTTGGTCTTTGTTCAGCACACCACCGAGCTTGATGATCTTGGCCGATTCTTTGGTCACGTTCAGGGGCAAGCCGGTGTACTTGGCGTAAGCATCGGCAAACATGTCATTGTTTTTGCTCAAGGTTTCTTCGGCCTTCAGGTAAGCCCACAAGAAGCGACGCACCAGTTCTTTCTTTTGTGCCATGGCTTCGCCAGAGGCTGCCAACAGGCCGAGTTCGGCACCCGCTGCACGGGACTGGCTGTATTCGAGTTTTTGCGAGAAGTAAGCATCGCCTTCGGCCACAACTTGCGACTCAAAGGGCTCCCACAACACCATGGCGTCGATGTCGCCGCGCTTCATGGCCTGCACAAATGCCGTGCCACCGCCTTGCACGTTCACGGGGGTGAACGAGTTGTAGGGGATGTTCTTTTCAATCAAGGTCATGGCCCACTGGAACCACACGGCCGAGCCTGGGGCAATGGCAATCTTCTTGCCATTGATGTCGCCCCAATCGTCGATCTTGGCGCCCTTGCGCACCACCAAATATTTGGGTGAGCTGCCCACGCCGGTCAAACCGATCAGGTTCTTGCTGCCCTGCGCCGCCACGATGGCCAGGTCACCAGCGCCCACGGCTGACACGTCGACCGAGTTGGACAACAGCGCGGTCCGGGCATCGGCGTAGCGCACAAACTCAGCGCGCTTGACCTCAATGTTCATCTTCTTCAGCTCTTCTTCGACCATGAGCATGGGGGAGAGGTGTCCCACTTTGACGTAACCCACCGTGAGGGTGGCTTTGTCTTTAAGCGGGGCGGGCGCAGGGCCCAGTGCCAGGGCTGCGCCTGCCGAGAGCGACAGGGCAATGCCCACTAGGGATGTCAAAAGTTTCATCGAGATACTCCTGGGTTGGTGGTTATTGGCCGGTGAATTGAGGGGAGCGCTTTTGTGCGAAAGCCAGCCGGCCTTCCGCATAATCCTGACTTTTGAAGCAAGCGTCGATGGCGGTTTTCACCGAGGACATGTCCTGTTCCTGTTCGATAAGTGCTACCAAAGTTTTCTTTGCTGCTTGAATGGTCAAAGGGGCGTTGGCCGCCACCTCTTGCGCCAAGTTGGTGCAGTGTCCAAATACATCGTCAACCACCGCAAGGACCATGCCCATGCGCTGCGCGCTTGGTGCGTCGTAAACCCGGGCGGTGTAAAAAGCCTCGGCCGTGGCTTGGGGCCCCAAATTGTTCAAAATGCTTTTCATGTTTTCGCTGTCATAGCCCAAGCCCATGCGGGCAGCAGGCATGCGAAATTTGGAGTGCGGGGCTGCATAGCGCATGTCGCAACTCAGGGCCAAGCCCAGCCCGCCGCCATAACAAATGCCGCTGATGGCCGCGATGACCGGCACACGGGACCTAAAAATGGCCTGCTGCGTGCGCTGCACCATGTCGTTGTAATGCGCCACCGATTCGGGCGAGTTGCGCTGGGTCTCGAACTCGCCAATGTTGGCCCCCGAGACAAATGCCTTGTCACCCGCGCCGCGCAACACGCAGACACGCACCTCGGTGCGGTTTTCCAACGCTTCAAACGTTGCCAGCAAATCTGTCCACATGCCCAGGCTCATGGCGTTGTGACGGGCCACATCGTCAATGGTGATCTGGGCCACATGGCCCTGCACGTCGAGCGCAATGTGGCCTGCGCTCATACCACCCCCCGCGCATGGAAGTCGCTGATGTCGCTGTCAGAAAACCCCAGCTCGGTCAGCACCTCGTCGGTGTGTTCGCCCCAGCCGGGTGCAGGGGCTACCACTTGCGAAGGGGTGCGGCTGAGTACCACGGGTTGGGTGATGAAATGCATGTCTTTGCCGTACTGCGTGGGCAGTGTGGCGGTCACGTTCAGGTGCTGCACCTGGAGGTCTTCAAACACTTGGGGCACGGTGTAGACCGGGCCTGCGGGCACACCCGCCTGGTTGAGCAGACTGACCCACTGGTGCACTGTTTTTTTGGGAAATTCTTGTGCAATCAACTGGTTCAAGCGCGCCCTGTTTTTCACGCGCAAGGGTTCGGTGACGAACTCGGGGTCTTGATACCACTCGGGCTTTTCGACCACTTCGCAAAATCGCTTCCAGTTGCCCTCACCCGAAGCGCCCAAATTAAAGCAGCCGTCGCTGGCCTCGAATAAACCCATGGGCGAGCTGGTCGGGTGGTTGTTGCCCACTTGCACGGGCACATCGTTGTCGTTCAGGTAACGGGCCATCTGGAAATCCATCATGGCGATTTGCGAATGCAGCAGAGAGCTTTGCACCCACTGGCCTTGGCCAGAAGTTTCGCGCTCGATCAGGGCCACCAAAATGCCGATAGCGCAATACAAACCGGCACTCAGGTCGGCCACCGCCAAGCCCGACCGAATGGGGCCATGCTCGGGCTCCCCGGTCACGCTCATGAGGCCGCCCATGCCCTGAATGATCTGGTCAAAACCCGGCCGCCAGGCATAGGGGCCGTCTTGCCCGAAGCCCGAAATACTGGCCAGAATAATGCGCGGGTTAATGGCCTTGAGCGACTCGTAATCCAAGCCCAAGCGGTCTTTGACGTCGGGCCGCCAGTTCTCGACCACCACATCGGCTTCCAAAATCATGCGCCGCAAAATGTCCATGGCCCCCGGCTTCTTGAGGTTCAGGGTCAAAGAGCGCTTGTTGCGGTTGATGTTCTGAAAATCCCCCCCCTTGCGGTTGGCGGCAAACATCGCCTCGTTCGGGTCCACCCCTTCTGGGGGTTCAACGCGCACCACATCGGCACCAAAATCGGTCAGGATCCGGACGCAATTGGGACCGGCACGCACGCGAGACAGGTCAATGACCTTGAAGCGTGAAAGTGCAGTGGAGGCTTGGATTTTGGGCATAAATGTTGTTTTGGTCGACTTTAAAAACAAAGTCGGTTCCCATAAATATATTTATAGCCTATATTTTCATACTCTGCAATATGACAAAATATCCGTGTTAGCCCTAAGATAAGCCCATGAAAGTCAGCGACCAAATCCGATTGCACTTGGAGGAAGCCATTTCCAAGGGCGATTTGTTGCCCGGAGACGCCATCGACGAAAGCGCTTTGTCCGAGCGGTTTGGGGTCTCAAAAACGCCCATCCGCGAAGCCCTCATCAAGTTGCAGGCGCAGGGCTGGGTGAGCAACTCGCCCAGGGGTGGCAGCACCGTCACCAAGATGAACCTGCAGCAACTGCTCAGCCTGTGGGAGCTGCTGGCCGAGTTGGAAGCCGTGGCGGTGCGGCTGGCCTGCGAACGCATGACCGAAGAAGACCGGCAGCGCTTGTTTGCCCTGCACGAAGAAAGCCGGGCGGTGGCGGCGGCTGAAGACTTGCAGGGCTGGCAAACCCTGAACCTGCAATTTCACGAGCTGATTTACCAAGGCAGCCGCAACCCCTTTTTGCGCCAAGAGGTTTTGCGCATGCGCTTTAGAACCGGGGTGTACAGACGCCACGCGTTTGGTGCGCTGGGCCGTTTGCAAACCTCTTTTGATCAACACGATTTGATCGTGCAAGCCATCAAGGTGCGCGATGCCGAGGCCGCCGTGCTGTCTATGCGCGACCACATGCGGCCCGGGCGCGATGCCAAAACCCTGAACGACTTCATTTTGAACTTGCCCACCGACCTGCTGGCACCGCAGTAAAAAAGCCTTGGCATTGGGGCCGACTTTGGCCTGGTGGGGCCACCCTTAAAATGCCGATATGACCTTTTTAGACATGTTGCGCACCGCCGAGCGCCAAAACGGCTCCATGCTTTGTGTGGGCCTGGACCCCGAACCCACCAAGTTCCCGGCGGCCTACAAGGGCGACGCCAACAAAATTTATGACTTTTGCGCCCACATCGTGGACGCCACGGCCGACTTGGTCAGCAGCTTCAAACCCCAGATTGCCTACTTTGCCGCGCACCGCGCCGAAGGCCAGCTCGAACGCCTGATGGAACACATGCGCCGTGTGGCCCCGCAAGTTCCCATCATTTTGGATGCCAAACGCGGCGACATCGGCTCCACTGCCGAGCAATACGCCAAAGAAGCGTTTGAGCGCTACGGTGCCGACGCCGTGACCCTGTCGCCCTTCATGGGCTGGGACTCTGTGGCACCCTATTTAAAGTACGAAGGCAAAGGCGCATTTTTGCTCTGCCGCACCTCTAACCCCGGTGGTGACGACCTGCAAAACCAACGCTTGGCCTCAGTTGAAGGGCAACCCCTGTTGTATGAACATGTGGCCCGCCTGGCCCAAGGCCCCTGGAACTTGAACGGCCAACTGGGCCTGGTGGTGGGCGCCACCTACCCCGCAGAAATCGAGCGCGTCCGCCAGATAGCACCCACCGTGCCCTTGCTGATTCCCGGTGTGGGTGCACAAGGCGGCGACGCCGTGGCCACCGTAAAAGCAGGCTGGCGCGCCCACTCCGACGGCAGCAGCGCAGGCTCGATCATCGTCAACTCATCGCGCGCCGTGCTCTACGCCTCCAGCGGCCAAGACTTCGCCCAAGCCGCCCGCCAAGTCGCCCTGCAAACCCGCGACATGCTGGAGGCGGCGAAGGGTTGAGGGGTGAGGGGTGAGGGGTGAGGGGTGAGGGGTGAGGGGTGGCATGTCATAGCCGGTCCCCTTTTGTCATACCCGGCTACTAATTTGTCATACCCGGCTCCGACCGGGTATCCATCGCCGCCGAAGCCATAGACCCCCGATCAGGTCGGGGGTGACGGGAAATAAGCCATAGACCCCCGAT
>Ga0315909_10000433_pt1 | contig 56520 bp, 48 predicted proteins | sample LakEriMetagenome_11_FD_203527 | JGI IMG/M metagenome (GOLD analysis project Ga0315909, IMG submission 203527) | Freshwater fungal communities from buoy surface, Lake Erie, Ohio, United States - Buoy 2 MA125 | ecosystem: Environmental > Aquatic > Freshwater > Lake | place: USA: Lake Erie, Ohio... | reverse complement strand
TACGAATCCGCTACGACCGTTCGGCCGCTATCCAAGATGCATGGAACCGTCTCGCCGCGTCGGTTCTCTGCTACCGCGTGGCGATCCGATGGGGCGTCTGCCCCGGATAGGTTTTGTCAGGGCCTATTAAACAGGGCCCCCGACTGTCCAAAGAATGGGGTCCACCTCAGTTGCGGCCCTGCCCGCCATGCCGGTAGGCTCGTCATTGTCTTCCACGTCTGGACGTGGGCCGGCGAAATTCGGAGGTGAACCATGATTCGCGCGAGTCGAATGTGGATTGTCGCGACGGCCGGCGTCTGCATCCTGCTGGGAAGTGTCCGTGACCTGGTCGCCGACGAAACGCCCGCGCCGGCAGCGCCGGCCCGGCCTCCGCGGTACGTCCCGATTCAACTCGACGAGGCGGAGGCGGCCAAGCTCCAGTCCGACTGGGCGGCCAAGCTGGGCTCCACGATCGAGACGAAGACCCCCACCGGGATCACCATGACGCTGATTCCGCCCGGCGGAGAGGCGATTCCGAGCCCGTATTGGATCGGCAAATATGAGCTCCTGGCCCGCGAGTGGCAGGCGGTGAACGGCCCCGACCCCGCCAAAGCCGGGGGTGCGAAACAGGGGCAAGGCGGGGATCAGGAGACGAACCGCCTGCCGGTTCGTGGGGTCGGCTGGTTCGAATGCATCCAGTTCTGTAATCGGCTCAGCGAGAAGGAGGGGTTCGAGCCCTTCTACGCGATCACGGACATCGAAACGGAAAGAAACAAGCGATACATCATCACGGCGAAAGTCGAGGTCCTCGGAGGCGATGGATATCGTCTTCCGACGCCGGCTGAGTGGGAGCACGCCGCGCGGTCGGGGACCGTCACCATGTTTTGCTTCGGAAAAGACGAAACGAAGGTCGAAGACTACGGCTGGCACATGAGCAACAGCGGCAACCGCGTGCATGAAGTCGGTGAGAAACTGCCGAACCACTGGGGGCTGCACGACGTGTACGGCAACCTCCGCGAGTGGGTGCAGGAGTCCCGGGCCGACCCGCAGACGAAACTGATCAATACCGTGAGGTGCTACGGCGGCTCGTTTCACTACAAGCCCTTCGGGAGCAGCGGCGCACGGTGGCACGGCGCGGCGGGCGGCGTGGGGTTCGTCGGCGTGCGTCTGGCCCGAAACGCCTCCCCGGCGGCCGGCAAGTAATTCGGCGCCCCGCGGGCTGTTCGCGGAAAAAGTCGCCGACGACCGGTTCGCATGGGCAGTGCCGCCCGGCAGGGGCAAAAATTTTGGTCCATCGGGCTTTTCCGTGGGTCGGGGGTGTCCCTGCCATATCACCGGCCGTTCTCTGCGGGCCTCCGGCCCTCCGTTCACTGCGTGTCCGCTGCGGTTCGGCATCCATGCCTGCGCTTGCTTCCACAGCCCGGCGACATGGCAGGAACACCCCCTCCTTGGCTCCTGCCTCACAAACTTCCCGGCAGGGGAAAAAATTTTTTGCCCCTCAGGCCGGTTTCTCTCGCTTTGACAGATGGAGCATGCGCGGCCATTGCGTCAGCGGAGAACCATCGTGTCCCTTTTCGATCTTCGTGCCGAACTTGCGTACACCGCGGCGGCGACGTGCCGGCGGTTGACCGGGGCGGTGGCAGCCGGAGCCAAGGCGGCGGCTTGGGGGGGCGTCCACGGTGCGGCAACTGTCGGGAGCTGGATCCGGCTGCTGGCGGCTCACCTGCGTACGGAGCCGCTGCCGGCCCGGCCGCTGGTGATGGTGGCTGCATGCGTCGCCGTCGGCTGCATCGCCGCCCGACTCGCCCCTGCCATGCTCGGATGCGAGCCGGGTGTCTGGCGGGAGATGAGTCTTTCTGTCGGCTGGTGGTGGGCTGCGATGCTCGCGCTTGGCCTCTGGGGATGCTGTCTCAGGCTCGGCCGTGCCTGGATCGCAGCCGGGAGTCTCGCCGTCGCCATCACCTGCACGGCGGCGGCCTGGTCGGCTGCCCGGTTCGACCTCTTTCCCGCCGATGATATTGCCTGGCAGCTCCCGTCGGGGGCGACGGCACCCGTTCCGGTGGCCGTCATCGGCGTCGTCGTCGAATCGCCGCGGACCCTCCCCTCCCCCGTGGCAGACCCGCGTCAGAGGGCGGCCATCGGGGAATCGAGCGAGTTCATCCTCGCCGTGCGGCGGCTCCGGGACGGTGGCTGCTGGCGGGAGGCGTCGGGGCGGGCCGCCGTGATCGTGGATGGTGAGTCGCCGTCCGTTCGCGTCGGCAGTCGGGTGTGTGTCTTCGGCCGGGGTCTGCGGCCCACGCCCGCACTGAATCCGGGCGAGTTCGACTTTCATCTCCGGGCTCGGACGACCCGCTGTCTGTCGATCATTCGGGTGCACTCGGCGAACTGCATCCGGACCCTCGATCCGCCTCCGTGGTGGACGGTCGGCCCGTGGATCGACCGGGTCCGCACCTGGGGCGTGGGTGTCCTCCACGACCATGTGTCGCCACCGCGGGCACCGCTGGCCGCCGCGCTCCTTCTCGGCAGCCGCGAGTCGCTGCCCCGGCAGGATGCCGACGACTTCCTCGTCACTGGCACCGTCCACATCCTCTCCATCTCGGGCCTGCACGTCGGCCTGCTCGCCTACGCGCTGTTTCGCCTCTGCCGCTGGCTGCTCCTGCCACGTGGCTGGGCGCTCGTGACCGTGGCGGCCTGCACGGGGATGTACATGCTCATCGTCCGTGCCGAGACACCGGTCGTGCGGGCCACGCTCCTCGTCTGGCTCACCTGCCTCGGCGCCGCCACCGGCAGGCGTTCGCCGGCGGTCAACGCCCTGGCCGCGGCGGCCGTCGTCGTGCTCGCCTGCCGGCCGGGCGAGGTGTTCGCCGCCGGTGCGCAGTTGTCGTTCATGTCGACGGCGGTGCTCGTCGCCGTCTCGGCCGCGCTGACGCGGCCACGCGGTGAGCCGGACCCGATCGAGCGGCTCATCGACCGCAGCCGCTCGCCGGTGGAGCGGATGATCCGGCGGCTGGCGTGGAACGTCTGGGTGCTGTTCGTCACCGGGGCCGCCGTGTGGGCCGTGTCGGCGCCTCTCGTCGCGGCCCGGTTCCACGTGCTCAGCCCGATCGGCCTCGTGCTCAACGTGCTTATCGCCCCGTTCGTGGCCCTGGCGATGGGCTGGGGAACCGCCTGCCTGCTGGCGGCGCCGCTGTCTTCTGCCATCGCCGGCGTGTGCGGTGCCGCGTGTGACGGCACGCTCGCCTGCATCGGCTGGCTCGTGTCCTGGGCGGCGGCCGTGCCCGGCGGCCATGCATGGCTGGCGGCGCCGCCGTGGTGGTGGGTCGTCGGGTGGTACATGCTGCTGGTGATGGTGTGCATGGCGCTCCCTGCGGCACGGCTCACCCGCGCCGTCACCTGGGGCGCCGTCGCGGGAGCCTGGATCCTCGTCGGACTGGCCGGCGCCGGCCTCGAACGTCTGGCGGCGACCGGGCCGGGGTCGCTGCGGGTGGTGATGGCTGCGGTCGGTCACGGCTGCGGCATCGTGGTCCGCAGTCCGTCGGGCCGCTGCATGCTCTACGACGCCGGCCGGCTCGGGGCGCCGGCCGCGGCCCGCCGGGCGCTGGCCGGCGTGCTCTGGAGCGAGGGCGTGCGGCGGATCGACATCCTTGTCATCTCCCATGCGGACGCCGACCACTTCAACGCCGTTCCGCAGCTTCTCGAGCGGTTTGCGGTGGGCGAGGTCGTCGTCTCGGCCGACTTCCGCGCGAGCGGATCGGCGGCGGTCGCCGACGTCCTCCGGCAGATCGCCGAGCGGGGCATCCCGCTGCGCACCGTCGCCGCGGGAGACGAATTCGCCGTCGATCCGCACTGCCGCGTCCGCGTCCTGCATCCGCATGCCGATCAACCCGACGCCGCGGGCCGCATTGGATCCCAGGGGTTCGACGCCGCCGTGGCCGACAACGAGCGGAGCATCGTGCTTGCGGTCGAGGCGGCCGGTCGCCGCCTGCTCTTGACCGGCGATCTCGAGGGGCCGGCACTCGCACGGTTCATCGCCGCGGGGCCGGGCGGCTGCGACGTGCTCGTGGCCCCGCACCACGGTAGCCGGTCCAGCCTGCCCCCCGACATCGCCCGCGCGACGGCCCCGGCATGGATCCTCGTCAGCGGCCAGGGGGGCACGGCCTGGCCCGAGGTTCGCGCCGCCTACGGTGCGGCGTCCGGCGGCGGGCCGGATCGCGTCCTCAAGACCGGTGGCGAGGGAGCGATCGCGGTCGAGGCCGACGCCGCGGCCATCGCCGTCGAGCGGTTTTCGGCGGGCCGCTGGCGACCCGTCACACTGCCCCCGCCGGAGCGGCGAGCCGCCTGGTCAGGACGAGCCCGGCGATGACCAAAGCCACCTGGCTGAGCACGTAGGCCGCGAGCAGCATGAGCACGCCGCTCGTGAACCCGTAGCTGTGCAGGCCGATGCTCAGCTGGTTGGTGCCGAACCAGCTCCAGGCGGTGACGATGTTGCCGCCGATCGCGAACAGCGCGAAGCCGCGTGGTCCGATCCAGCGGTCCCAGCGGGCGTGGAGCAGGGCGGCGTTCCAGAGCACGATCATCAGGGCCCCGTTCTCCTTCGGGTCCCAGCCCCAGAACCGGCCCCAGCTGTCGTCGGCCCACAGGCCGCCGAGCACGGTGCCGATGAAGCTGAAGAACAGGGCGAAGCAGACGACGCCGTAGGTCATGCGATACAGATCATCCGCGACACTGCGTCGGGCCGCGGCGTCGCCGGGCCGAAACCGGGCCCAGATTCCATGCACGATCGAGCAGGTGCCGAGCAGGCCGGCGAGGAACGTCGCCCCGTAGCCGAGCGTCACCGTCACCACGTGCGTCGAGAGCCAGAACTGCGTGTCGAGCACCGCCTGCAGGACGTGCATCGTGTCGCCTGAGTCGAGGCCGTAGGCGATCATCAGCGACAGGAAGCCGCTCAGTGCGGCGACGAGATTGCCGATGCCGAGCCGGTAGATTCGCTCGAGGACCAGTCCGGCGAACACGCAGGCCCAGCCGATGAACACGGCCGAGCCGTAGAGGTTGACCACCGGCGGCCGTCCGGTGATCACGATCCGGCAGCCGATGGCGAAGGTGTGGAGAACGAACAGGCCGGCCAGCAGCCCAAAGGCGAACCGGTTGAGCGGGCCGTGGCCGATGAGGAAGCTCGTGAAGCAGACGCCGATCGCGAGCACGTACAGCCACTTCGCCAGGTCCGTTGGATTGAAGGCGAGGAACCAGGCCTCGAACGCTGCCATGCCGGCTCCCGATCTGACCGACTCCAGATCGGCGATCGCGGTCCGGTAGGCCGCCACGGCTCGGTCGACCTCCGCGGGGCTCCCGGCCTGCGCGGAAAGCAGATCGCGGAGGGGGAGGATCGCCGGGCTCAACGCCGCGGCGTTTCCGGCCACGCGGCGGGCGAAAGCCTCCATCACGGCCGGATAGAGCGCCTGCCAGTCAGCGTTCCTCGTCGCAGCCGCCCCGTCCTCGGCGTCAGGCCGCGCGACGGGAGGAATCAGGGCCGGGGGTTTGCGGTCCTCGATGAGCCGGGCCCGCTGCATCATCTGCCGGATCTCGGCGAGGGCCTGCTGGCGATCCGTGCCGGCGTCGATCTCCGGCAGCGACGGTACCTCGTAGGCGAAGCGGATGACGTCGTAGGTGGCGAATTTCTGTTCCATTTCGATCATTTTCTTCTGGACGAACGTGCGGGATTCCGCGGGGACGTCGCGGAGTTTCTTCACCTGCTCGTGCAGGTACGACCGACCCTTTTCCAATTCGGCGGGCGCGTAGCGATGTCCCTTGCGACGCTCGAGATCGAAAAGATCGAGAATCTCCTTGGCATCGATGCGGAACACCGGTGCCCGCTCGATCCAGTCGCTTCCCGCCATCAAGCCCAGGAGCCACTGCGTGGCGGGCACCGTACCGGTCGGCCCGCCCGCCCCGGCCTTGTCGGGCATCTGCACCGCAGTCCGGTTGCCGAGCAGCTGCAGCGTCGTGCGCGCCACGCTTTCGAGCGGCTTGATCCGTCCCTCGTGCATCACCGGCAGGCTCCCGGCGGCCCGCCAGTCGGCGGCCCCCGGCCGCGGGCCACGCGGCAGTGCCGCGACCACGCAGACGCCGATCAGGCCCAGCGCCAGCGCGACCGGCAGTAGTCCACGGCCAGGCGGCTGGTGTGCCGGTGTCGCGGGCGGGTGCCGTTTCCCTTGTCTGCCGTGGGGCCGCGCGGAACCGGTGGCGGCCACGGGTGGCTGCCGCTCGCGGCGATCGGCGAAGCGAAGGAACGTGCCGCCGAAGTGGACCAGCATGCCCCAGAAGGCGAGGACGCACGCGACGTAGGGGATCAGCCAGCCGGCGTTCGTCACCACTTGCAGGCCGGTCATCTCCACGCGTCCCTCAGTCCCCACGGGGGCCATGGCGTATTGGCTCTGATAGAAGGTTTCTCCGCGGTAGCGGACGGGGTTGTTCATCCAGATCCGCCCCTGCTGCTCGGCCTTCGTCGCCGTGTCCGTGAACGTCACGTAGGACGAGTAGTCCCGCGGCGTTTCGCTGGCTGAGTAATTGATCCGGCGGACGTCGGTGAGCGACACCGAGTAGGGCTTGTACTCGCGCCGAAACCGCAGTTGCAGCCGCCATGTGGAGTCAGCCGCGGCGACGCTGTCGCACTCGTCGGCGACCGTCGTCAGATTCAATTGGCTGAAGTCGTTGAGCCACTGCGAAACGAGAAACGTGCCCAGGTCGGCACCGCCGTCCTTGGCGACGAGCCGGACGTAGGCCGAGGCGACGTTTGGCTGCGATGAGCCGCCCCCCTCCGGCGGCCGCCGCTCGGCGAGCCATTTGCGGCCGAGGCCCGTGGTGGCCCGGTTCGGGGCGACCGGGCCGACGCGAAGGATCGTGGAGTTCGCAGAGTACTCCACGACGTGGATGTCGAATGGCAGGCCGTCGACGCTGACGGGAGCGCCCCCCGCCCGCGCCGCCAGCAGCCGGCCGGAAATCGCCGTCACCCGGTCGTCTTTCTCGCTGCCGGCGTCGATCACCGCCAGTTCCACTTCGTCCGTTCGGCAGGCGACGTTCGTCGTCTGCCCCTCGACGAGGAACATCCGCTCCTCGATCTGCCGGTCGCCGAAGGCGAACTGGCCGAGCATCAGCAGGCCGACGGCGATGTGGATCAGGACGTTGCCCCCGCGAGTACCGAACACGAGCACGAGCCCCACCAGCAGCGTCACTGCGGCCGCACTCGACTGGATCAACTGCCACATGATCCGCAGGCCGGGGTCGTTCATCCGCCACGCGTCACCGCCGACGATCGTGGCCAGGGCGACCGCCCCGACCGCAGCAGCCGAAATGCCGAGCACGCTGCGGACGAGGCGGCGCAATCCCCTGTTCGCCGCCGCCCAGCCGAGGCCGACCGCCAGTACCACGGCGCCCACCTGCACCAGTCGCCAGACGGTCTCGTAGGAGACGGGGGGCTGCCCCTGCAGGCCTTCCCCGGCGTGCCCGGTGAGGACGACGGCGAGCGTCACGAGACCGCCGAGAATCGACAGGCCGAGCCCCCAGGCCAGCCGCTGGCCGGAGGCGGCGATCTGGAACCGGGTGATCTTGGCGGCGATCAGGTTGACGAGGAGCACGAGCCCGATCGTGCCGCCTCCCGGAAAGGGGAACCAGCCGGGAATCTTCCGCCAGCCCGCGTCCTGGAAGACCGTCACCGGGAGGAAGTCGGCGAGTCTGACGATCGCGACCCAACTGTTGAAATACTCGGCCTTCACGTCGGGCAGGTTCTTCTCGTCCTGGACGAGCGTGCCGATGAACAGGAGGAACACCGCGGCCAGGAACATGACCACGGTGATCTTCAGCGAGCCGAGGGCCTGGAGAACCATCCAGGCCGGCGAACTGCCGACGGCGACCCGCCCGCGCGGCCGGGGGACATCCGCGCCGATTCCTTGGTCGAACGGCAGACTTCCTGCGGACATGGCAAAGGCCTCCGGATGCCGGTATCGGATCACTTCCAGCGGAGCGAGGCGACGAAGCGGTTGAAATTGTCCTTCTCCCGCGCGGCCACGTCGGCACTGCCGCGGAACTTGACGAACAGCGAGTCGGCTCCACCAGGGATGATCGCAGCCAGCATCACCTGCCCCTCGACCCCCTTGGCGTCCGGAAAGCCCGCGGCGTCGAGCAGGACGATGGTCGCCGGCGTACCGGCGACGTCGACGGTTTCCGCGGCCGCGATTGCCCGGTCGGCCGCCGCCGCGACGGCCGTGGCGTCGGCCTCGCCGACGAGCTGCTTCTGCCAGCGGATGACGTTGTCGCGGACGGCGCCGCGGGCCCGGCTGAGCGTGACCTCCAGGCCGGATTCCGGGGAGCCGATCGTCAGCGTCGTGAGCCGCATGCCGCCGCCGCCCAGATCCTGCCAGCCGTCCGGCACCTCGTAGCGGACCGGAGAGGCCGCTGCCGGCGTGATTGGAGGCGGCGCCTTCGCCGTCGTGTAGGTGCGGATGTCACCAGGGCGGATCGCCTGTGCGTCGCCACAACCGGCCAAGGCGAGCGCCGCGGCGACGACGGTCGCCACCCGACATCGGCGGCAGGCGAGGCACGTGTTCATGGGGAGGGCGGCAACGGCTGGTGGGGCCAGGGGGGGACCGTCTGTCACGGGGCCGGCCGCCGCTACCAATACGATTCTAGTCCCCACGCGCACAGGCAGCAATCGCGTGCCGACTACCGCCAACCGAACGATTCAGCGATCCGATCGAGAAGCGGGTTGGCAAGCATCGGGCCCTCGGTCGATCCGATCGTGCGGATGAGGTCGAAGACCACGAACCCGCCGCAGAGCAGCAGCAGCGAGCAGCAGACGAGGCCGGTGATCTGCAGGCCGCTGAACGGCGTTTCGACCGTGAACTCAGGGGTCGCCCCGAGGATCACCGAGGCACTGTCCGCGGACGAGCCCGCGGCCGTGAATTGAGAGCCCTCTCCTTCCATCGCCGCGCCGAAGAAACTGGAATCCCCGGTGTCCTCGGTGGGGATGACGACCGACGCGCTTTCCTCTTCAGTCGCGTCCCCGCCGAGGATGAACTCGTCTCCGCCGAATGCCCCGCTCGCCTCGGCTGGATAGATCACGGAGGCCTCACCGGACGACACGTCGGCTCCGTCCCCCTCCAGCGAGAGTCCGCTGTCGATCGCCCCGGAGAGCATGATCGTCGCGTCGTTGGCGGACAGTCCGGCGTCCGACCCGACCTGGCTGGATGACTTTCCCGACACGCCCGAGAGATTGATCGCTATTGAATCCCCGATGGCCGGGCCGACACCGGTCGAGGGAGGCCGCGACTGACCGGACAGCGATGGTGACGACGCGCCGACGATCGAGTCGACCGGCTCGAGCGACAGCTCCGCGTCGCCATCGCCACCGAGGTCGTCGAACACGCTGGCAGTGGCCGGCAGCGAGGGGCTCGAGGGCGGGCTCGGTGCCGGATCGCTGCGCACCATGGTCTGCTCCGCGGCCCCTGCGTCGGCAGACTCTTCTCCGATCGCGAAATCGATCTCCTCGATCGGTTCGCCCAGCACGATGTCGTCCAGGGCGGCCGCCGGCGCTGCAGCCTGCCCGGACAGATCCAGGTCGAGCGACAGATCATCCGACGCCGATTGGTCGACGCCCACGTCCTCGGCGAGCCGCTCCACGTCCTCGGTGCGGAACTTGACGGTCGCGCCGTCCCGCATCGGGAACAGCTTCTTGCGGTCGACGAGGCGATTAACCTCCTCGACGGACACGCCCAGCATGCGGGCGGCTTCCTCCAGCGACACGAATCGTCCGGCCATGGCTCATCCCCGGGGATCGGGCCTTCCGATCACCTCATTTGTCGTCGGAACGCCCACTCGTATTCTACGGCCGGACGCCAGGGATCGTGCAGCCCGTGCGACCCGCAAGCCCGAAAATGTCCCCCGCCCACGGCCGTGTCGGCATGTTCGGGCCATATCCGCGCAGGCAGGCGGTTGACGCCGTCAGCGGGGGGGCGGAGATGCCTCGAGGAGTTTGCGGATCGCGCCCGGCTTCGGTTCCTGGGCGTTGAACTCGCCGACCATCAGGTCCCAGGTCAGGTCGCGGGCGCTCTTCAACGCGATCGTCCCCTCCTGGTCGACGGTGTAGACGGCTGCGTGCCTGGTTGCCGTATCGACCACCACGACCAGCTGACGGGCGTCGGCCAACGGGCTCGTCGAGACGATGAGTTGTCCCCCGCCCGCGGGAAGTGCCGGCCGCTGCCCGGCCGCAGGGCGGCTGCCGGCAGCGAGCCAGACCACGAAGCAGCACACGCCCCCGCAGGCGACGGCGGCGAAACGACGCCATCTCGGCCATCGCGAGCCGCGGCCGCCGCCGGCTGAAACGTTCGGAACGCACATGGTTGGCGATGCTCTCCTCATCGTGGGTCGCCCGGGGCCCCCAGCTGATCTATCCGTAGGCTTTCCCCCGCGGCGTCGCAAGGCCGGCGCGACCAGCCTGTCTCGCCGAGCTCTCCCAGTCTGCCGCGTGCAAGTCGATCTTTCTCCATTCGGGCGGTTTGGATTGAATCGCCTGGGCAAGGCCTACCGATGATTGCGGTGGTGTCACGGTCGGTGCGTCGTCGCCATTGGCTGGTCGGTGGCCCGTGGCCGCCTGCTGCTGGAGGATTCAACCGGTGTCGAACATGAACGGCCTGTCGGCCGCCCTGCTGCGGTCGCCCCTGCTCTGGGGCGGTGCCCTGGCTTTCGCCTTCTTCGCGCTCATTCACGGCGGCATCGTCAAGGATCCGACGGTCGTCCGCTATCTCGCCGGCCACTGGGTGGAATACGTCGAGGTGGCGATGTTCTGCGTCGGCCTTGCGGCGCTCGCCCTCAAGGCCGGTGACATCGCCAGGCAGCGGCGCACGCTGGGCGGTTGCACGCTCGGCGCGATTCCTCCCGGAGGCCAGGATCCGGCGGAGGCTGCCGCGCTGCTCGACCGACTGCCGGCCGCGGAGGAGACCCGCGGCTACCTGCCGGCGCGGCTGCGGGAGGCGGTCGATCTCGTCGTCCGCACCGGGTCCGCCGACGGCCTCGAGGATCACGTCAAGTATCTCTCCGATCTCGACGCCGCCCGGGCCGCGCAGGGCTACGGCCTGGTGCGGTTCGTCATCTGGGCGATTCCGATCATGGGATTTCTCGGCACAGTGATCGGGATCACCGTCGCCATCGCCTGCCTCTCCCCCACGCAACTGGAGAACATCTCCGGGGTCGTCGCCGGTCTGGGCACGGCCTTCGACACGACGGCGACCGCGCTTGGCCTGTCGATGGTGCTGATGTTCCTCCAGTTCCTCATCGATCGCTACGAGCAGGGCTTGTTGTCCGCCGTCGATCGGGCGGCCTGGGAACAACTCGCGGGCCGCTTTCAGTCGCTCGCCGGCGCTGATGGCACCGTGCTCGCGGTCGCGAAACTCGGCGAGTCGCTGTCGCGGGGCAGTTCGCGGCTGCTCGAGGCCCAGGAACAGGCCTGGAAATCCCTCGAACGAACGGCGGCGGCCGGTCTCGAGCAGGCCCTGGGCAATGCCGCCGCGACCCTCCGGAACACGCTCGCCGAGTCGCTCGACGCCAGCCTGGGGCGTTGGGGCGAGGCGCTGGCCCGCGTGCATGACGAGCACGCATCGCGCCGCGAGCAGCGTTGGACCGACGCGGCGGAGACGCTCGCCGCGGCGGTTCGCGGACTCGAGCGGCACCAGCAGGTCCTCGACGACCAGACACGGATGCTCGGCGAGGTCGTCGGCGCGACCCGCGACCTCGCCGCCCTGGAGCGGTCGCTCGATGCCAACCTCGGCACGCTCGCCTCGGCCGGCCGGTTCGAGGAGGCCCTCGCCACGCTGGCGGCCGCCGTGCAGCTGCTTGCCGTGCGGGCCGGCTCCGCCGACGAACGGCACGTCGACCTGCGGTCCACCCGTCGCGTCGGAAAGGCCGCATGAGTCGCCCGCGCCCGGCCGAAGGGCCGACGGTCTCGCTGTTTCCCTTCTTGGCCGTGCTGCTCTGCACGATGGGGTCGCTCCTCGTCCTCCTCGTGCTCTTCAGCAGGTCGGCCCGCGATGCCGACCGGATCGTGGACGAGGCCGCCGTGCGTCGGCGTCAGGAGGAACTCACGCTCGCGCGGGACGAGCTGGCGTGGCGGCTGGAGCAGTTGCGGGACGTGCGCGAGCGGACGGCTGCCGACCTCGCCCGCGAGCGGCTGCGGCTCGCCGGTGCCGAGGACCACTCGCGCCGGCTAGCCGACGAACTGGCCGATTTGGAACGCGTCGCCGCAGCGCTCGCCGCCGAGGTGACCGGTGATCGGTCCGCGGACGACGAGGAAAAACTCGCGGCCCGGCTCGCCTCCGCCAAGGAGTCGCTCGACAAGGCGCGAAAGGACGCGGCCGCCAAGCCGCCGGCCTACGCCGTCGTTCCCTACGAGGGCGTCCACGGCACGCACCGCCGGCCGCTCTACATCGAGTGCTCGCTCGACGGCGTCTACCTGCAGCCGGAAGGGATTCGGCTCGGGCCCGCCGACTTCGAGGGGCCGCCCGGGCCGGGCAATCCGCTGGCCAGCGGCCTGCGGGCCGCCCGCGAGCACCTCGCCACGCACACGGGCGATTCCGGTGATCCCGCCGCCCAGCCCTACCCGCTGCTGCTCGTGCGCCCGTCCGGCGTGATGGCCTACTACGCGGCACGCGAGTCTATCCAGTCGTGGGGCAGCGAGTTCGGCTACCAGTTCATCGACGAGGACTGGACGCTCCAGTTTCCACCGGCCGATCCGCTGCTCGCCCAGGCGGAGCAGCGAGCCGTCGACGAGTCGCGCCGACGGATTGCCTGGCTGGGAGAGGTGCGGCGCCAGCGGCCCGCGCGGCCCACGCAGCAGTTTCGTGCCGCGACGACCCGTGGCGGCGTCGTCGCCGCCGGCGGGCCGAGCGTCCTCGGCGATCGGTCGCGGTTCGATTGGACAGAGGAGCAGGCGGCACAGGCCGCTGGCGCGGCTCCAGGCCGCGGATTTTCGCCGCAGGGGCGATCCAGCCGACAATCCGCCGACGGATCGACGCTGGCCGGTGCGGGGGCCGATCCACTGCGCGGCCGACCGGGTGGCAATGCCGCTGGCGGTGGTGACGGCCTGGGCGGCCAGGGAACGGGCGGCGCGGCCGATGCTGGCAGCGGCGTTCCGCCGGGAGGACAGGCGCCGGGAGGACAGGGTGAAAACGGTCATGGTGGCCGGTACGCCGGTCCGTCCCGCTTCTACTCCGGCGCCGCCGAAGGCGGGCCGGACGCCGCCGGCGGCCAGACCGCGGCAGCGGACGGGACCGCGGCAGAACGCAGCGATCCGACGGCCGGGAACGCACGCGGGGGCAACGGGCCTTCCGGCTCAAGCGGGACCGCGGCGAGCATGACTGCCGCTGGCGCCGGCACCGGCGCGGACGTTGCCGGAGCGACGGGTGGTGCGAGTTCCGGACAGTCGTCGCAGTCTGCCGGCACCGGCGGGGGCGGTGGCAGCATGCAAGGCCCAGCGGGGCTTGGCGCTTCGGCCGCGTCAGCATCCGCCGGCGGCGCGTCGGGCGGATCGGCGACGATGTCGCTGGCGGGTCAGCGCGGCAGCAACTGGGCGAGCCTCGCCAGCGCCGATCGTCCCGTGCCCTTGCGGCGGCCGATCCGCGTCGTCTGCACCGCGCAGGATCTGCAACTTCTCGACGATGGCGGCCGGCGCATCGAAGCCCGGATACCGTGCCCGGGGGCGACCGTGTTCGCGGTCGATCCGCTCGTGGCCGCGATCCATGCCAAGGTGGCCGGCTGGGGAATCGCGGGGGATCGGATGTACTGGAAGCCGGAACTGATCCTCTCGGCAGCCGTGGAGGGAGAAGGGCGACGCGAAGAACTGGAGCGACTCCTCGCCGACAGCGGACTCGACACGCGCCGTTCCGAGCCACGAAACCGTTTCGAGAAGCTGCCCCCCGTCGAACGTACGGGCGCACTCGGACTGCAACGCTGACCGACACCACACTGGCCGACCGAAGAGCACGGAGATCCGCCGATGGCACGCCCCAGGCCGGAGGAGACGAGTTCCGCCGGGCAGGACTCGTTTCTCGACGTCGTCACGAACATCGTCGGCATCCTGATCATCCTCGTGATGGTCGTCGGGGCCCGCGTCCGGCAGATCGTCCTGGCGCCCCGCCCCGCCCCGCCGGCGGCCGCGGGCGAGATCGACGGCGAAGTCGCCCGCCTCCAGGACACGGTCGATTCGACGGAGAGTGAGATCGAACAACTGCAGGACCAGGCCAGGACCTTGGCCCTGACGGCGGCCCACGTCGGCGACGTGCGGCTGCAGCTGGCGACCGCCGTCGCCGCGGCGAAGCACGTGGTCGAGGAGCGGAAGCGGGGCGTCGATGCGGCGCGGGCGGCCGCCGCCGACGCCGAGGTGCGCCGTCAACGCATTGCCGAGGAGATCGAGCGCTGCACCATTGAACTCGACGGGCTCGCGCATCGTCCCGCCACCACCCGCGAGGTGCTCGCCTACCCGACGCCGATCGGTCGCACCGTCAACGGCGACGAACTCCATTTCCGGATCGCCGGCGGGCGAATCGCCTACATCCCGCTCGAGGAGCTCTTCGAGCGGGCCAAGTCGCACGTGGAACGGAACCAGCGGCGGCTCGACGATCTCGTGTCGCGGCCGCAGCGGGTCGGCCCCGAGCAGGGCTTCATGCTCGAGCTCGTGATCGACGTGCGGATCGACCAGGCCCGCGGCCAGATGCTCACGACGTCGCGCGAGTGGGTCGTGCAGCCGGTCGCGCCAACGGCGGGGGAGACGGTGGACGAGGCGCTGGAGTCGTCGTCACGCTTCCGCCGCGTGCTCGCCGGCGTCAAGCCGGACACGACCGTGACGCTGTGGTGCTACCCGGACAGCTTCGCCGGATATCGGCGCGTCCGCGAAGAACTCTATCGGCTCGGCATCCCGACCGCCGGGCGGCCGCTGCCCGAGGGGGCACCGATCGGCGGCTCGGCCGAGGGGAGCAAGTCGGTCGTGCAGTGAGCCCCGGCCGGCCGCCCGCGACCCGAGAAACCGGCTCATTTGGACGGCAGGAACGCCTTCGGCCCATAGGGATCGACGGGGTTCGGGTTGGGGGTCGGCATGGCGGCCGAGATCCGCGTCCGCCAGGCTGCGAGACGCTTCGCGAGTTCGCCTGCCCGCTCCGGTCGCGTGGCCGACAGATCCTGCCGCTCTCCGGGGTCGGCGGCGAGGTCGAAGAGTTCCACGCGGCCGTCCTCGAAGTGCTCGACGAGCTTCTCGGTGCCCCCCGCCGGCCCATCGCCGGCGATGAGGGCCCCTGCCGGCCGCCCTCCCTGGTTGGAGTAGTGCGGATAGTGCCAGAAAAGATCTCGTGACGGCAGGGATACGGTGGCCGAGAGCAGCGGCCGGAGGCTCGTGCCGTCGAGAGACTCTTCCTTCTCCGGCGGTGCGCCGGCCACATCGAGGATCGTGGCCGCGATGTCGAGCGTGGTCACCGGCACGGCACAGGTCGAACCGGCGGCCACGACGCCGGGCCAACGGACGAGAAGTGGCGCGCGGATTCCCCCCTCGTACAGATACCCCTTGCCGGCACGCAGCGGCAGGTTCGAGGTCGGCGCGCCCTCCGCGGTCGCCAGCCCTCCATTGTCGCTGGTGAACACGACGAGCGTTTCCCCGGCCTGGTCGGTCTTCGTGACCGTGTCGAGCACGGTGGCAACGGTTTCGTCCATCTCGCGAACCATGGCCGCGTAGAGAGGCATGTCCTGAACGGCCCGTGCCTGCCTGTCTCCTTCGGCGACTTCCCACGGTCCAGCGGCCGGCGGCAGTGCGGCGATCCGCGTCTTTTCCGCGGCGACGAGGTCCGGCCGTGCCTGGAGGGGGACGTGAACCGAGTGCATGGGCACATAGCAGAACCAGGGCCGTCCCCGGTGGCTCTCGATGAACGAACACGCCTGGGCGGCGATCGCCCGGGCATGGTGAGGATCGTGAGCCGGCCCGCTGCCCGGTTCCGTGCGGTTGGAGCCAACGGCATCGAACCCTTGCCGACGGACGTCTTCAGCCGGGCCGAGGTGCCATTTGCCGAAACAGCCGGTGGCGTAGCCGGCCCGCTGGAGGCGTTCGGGCACCGTCCGTTCGCTCTCGGGCAGGGCGCGGAGAAACTCGGGGGGCGTGAGGCTGCCGTGCCGCTGCCCGCCGATGTAGATGAACTGGGTGATCTGAACGCGGGCCGGATGCCGTCCGGTCATGAGCGCCGCCCGAGTGGGCGAGCAGACCGTGGACGCGGCGTAGCCGCGCGTGAAAATCATGCCCGCCGCCGCCAACGCGTCGATTGCCGGTGTGATATATCCGCGGCTTCCGGTGCAGCCGAGGTCATGGGCCCCCAGGTCGTCGGCGAGGAAGACGAGCAGATTGGGCCGGTTCCGCGGCTGGCTGGCGGCCGACGGTGAACCGCTGGCAGGCAACGGTTCACCCGCGCCGCGGCCCGGAGCGGCCGCCACTGCAGGCTGCCACCAGTCGTCGAGGCTCTTGCGAAGACGCTCGGCGACGGCCGGCTGCTCGGCAGCGAGGTTGCGGTCTTCTGCGGGGTCCGCGGCGACGTCGAACAGTTCCACCGCCCCCTTCGCATACCGGGCCCGTGACACCGCGTCGACGTTGCGTCCCTCACGGTCCGGAACGGTGCCGCCCCGGTCAGCGCTCGTGGGAACGATCAGTTTCCAGATTCGGCCGTCCGGTTCGGCCCGCACCGTCCAGCGCCACAACAGGCTGCGGGCGGGGGCGTCGAGGTCGAGCAGCGAATGCGTGTAGCACTCACCGAAGACCTGTTTTCTTGCGGCCGTCCGCTCGGCGTCGAGCAGGTTGATGCCCGGCAGGGCGTTCGGCGGCTTCACTCCACAAGCCGCGAGGATCGTCGGCATCAGGTCGATCGCACTGGCGACCGCGTCGTCGGTGCGCGGAGCGATCGTGCCCGGACGGCGGAGCATGATCGGCGTCCGCAGGCCCCCCTCGTAGGGCGACAGCTTCGAGCGGGGGGCGAAATGCGACCGCGTCGGATCCTGGATCCATCCGTTGTCGGTGACGAAGACGACGAGCGTGTCGGCGGCGAGTTTTTCCCGGTCGAGGAAGGCGAGCAGGTCGCCGATCGTGCGGTCGAAACGCTCCACGTTGGCCCAGTAGCGGGCCACGTGGACGCTGTCGGTTCGCGACTCGTAATGTGCGAGGAGTTCTCGCGGCGGGTCGAACGGCGCATGCGGCAGCATCGGCGCATACCAGATGAAGAAGGGCTTTTCCTCCTTGCGGCAGGTGGTCACGAAGTCGTAGATCGGCTGCATCGTGTCGCGGCCGATCGCCAGCCCCGCGTCGCCGTGCCGCTCCCCCTGCGTCATGCCGGCGTCGAACCCGCCGCGTCGAAAGTCCCCCTGCCACCATTTGCCCGTCTGCAGCGAGCGATAGCCCGCCTTGCCGAGCACGGCGGGCAGCGTGGGGAAGGCCTCCAGCATCCGGTTCATGCGTTCGCGGCCGGCCGCGAACGTCGCCTGCCCCGCGGGCGACTCGCGGGTCTCGCGGGGATGCTCCGGCGGATCGTTGCCCACGATGCCGTGCTCGTGGGGATAGCGGCCGGTGATCAGCGAGGCCAGGCTCGGGCAGCAGAGGCTGCTCGTGGCGTAGCCGCGAGGAAAAACCAGGCTTTCCCGTGCGAGCCGGTCGAGGTTGGGCGTACGGATCGCGGGATGGCCCATGAAGCCGTAGTCACCCCAGTGCTGGTCGTCGGACACGACGAGCACCACGTTGGGGGGTGCGGCGGCGGCTGCCGCCGCGGCGCAGGCCACGAGGACCAACGGAAGAGCCGGGCGGAGAAAGACACGTTCGGCCATGTGGTTCACCGTTTTCCGATCGGCTCATGTGGCATGAGCGGGATGTTCGGACGATCGCGATTCCCCGCCTATAGTACGAGCGTGGGCCCGCGCATGAAATCCCTCGTTCTCGTCCCTACCGAAACCGAACGCCTCGTGCTCCACGATGGGCTGGTGTCGGCGACCGCCGGCGAGCCGATCGAGTTGTGCGGCTTCGGTGTCGTGGCGGCCGCCGCCCGCACGATGGCGGCCCTGGCCCGGCACCGTCCCGAACGCGTGCTCCTCGTCGGCATCGCCGGCGCGATCGACGGGCACCTGCCGCTCGGCGCCGCCCGGCGTTTTGGCAGCGTCGCCTGTTACGGCATCGGCGTGGGAACCGGCGTGGACTTTTCCCCGGCCGGGGCGGTCGGCTGGCCGCAATGGCCGGGGGACGACGGCACTCCGACGATCGGCGACGTGATCCCGCTCGATGTCCTCGCCGCTGACGCAAGGGCGGCCCCCATGCTGCTCACGGCCTGCGCCGCCTCGGCCTGCGCCGCCGACGTGCAGCAGCGGCGCCGATTGTTTCCCGCCGCCGTCGCCGAGGACATGGAGGGCTTCGGCGTGGCCCTCGCCTGCCGCCTTCACGGCGTGCCATGCGCGATCATTCGCGGCATCTCGAACGTCGCCGGGGAACGAGACAAGGCCCGTTGGGCGACGGCCGAGGCGGTCGCGGCCGCGGCGACGCTGGCGCGGGACTTTCTCTCGGAGTCATAGATGAGTCGGCTGATTCGCCTCGGCATCTCCACCTGCCCGAACGACACCTTCGCCTTCCACGGCCTGCTTACCGGCGCCGTCGACAGACGCAACCTCGAGTTCGACGTCCGTCTGCTCGACATCGAGCAGCTCAACGAGGGGCTGTTTCGCGGCGACTTCGACGTCGCCAAGGCGAGCTTTCACGCCGCACTCCGCGTCGCGGCCGATCACGTCGTCCTGCCGAGCGGCTCGGCGCTCGGCTTCGGCGTCGGGCCGCTGCTCCTCGCGGCCCGTCCCGGCACCGTTCCCGCCGGCCCCGACCAGCTCACGCTCTGCCCGGGGCGGTACACGACCGCCGCGCTCCTCAACACGGTCTTCCATCCGGGCACCGCCCGCGTCGAGCACGTCGTCTTCTCCGAGATCATGCCGGCGCTCGCGGCGGGCCGGGCCGACTTCGGGGTCTGCATCCACGAGGGACGGTTCACCTGGCAGCGGCACGGCCTGGCGCTCGTCGAGGATCTCGGGGCGCGGTGGGAGGCCGAGACGGCCTGTCCGCTGCCGCTCGGCGGGATCCTCGCCAGCCGCCGCCTCGACGCCGGCACGATCGCCGCCGTGCAGGGCGTGATCCACGACTCGCTCCGACTGGCTTTGGCCGATCCCGCGGCGGCTCTGCCGACCATGCGGGCCTACGCCCGCGAGCAGGAGGACGACGTGATCATGCGGCACGTCGAGCTGTACGTGAACGAGTGGACCGTCGACCTCGGGACGACCGGTCGCCGCGCGCTCGACGAGTTCTCCGCCCGGGCTGCCGCGGCCGGGCCCGGTTCAGGCCCGGGGACCGGCGGCCGGCTGGAAGTCTTCGTGGGCTGACGGCCGATGGGGGCACCCCGGGCCGACGCTTGGCGGCTGCACGCGATCAGATGCGGTGCACATCAATCTTGTCGTCGTTCCCGAGCCCGGCTCGCCGATGAATCGGCCTTCATGCTCCAGCCCACGGTGCGCCGCACCAGGGCTCCTCGCGGCCAGACGCCGATCCGCAACAGCTATGATCGCCACGATCGGCTCACCGCGGTGATCAGGGGGTGGCGGCCGGCTCGGTCCAGGCCGCCACCGGCACGCAACTGCAGAAGAGGTTGCGGTCGCCGTGGACGTTGTCCACGCGGCCCACGGGCGGCCAGTACTTCGACCGGCGCAGCGACGCCAGCGGAAAGGCGGCGGTCTCGCGCGAGTAGGGGTGCCGCCAGTCGTCGGCCGTGACCGCGGCCGCGGTGTGCGGCGCGTGCTTGAGGGGGTTGTCGTCCTCCGGCCATTCCCCCGCCTCGATGCGGGCGATCTCCGCGCGGATGGCGATCATCGCGTCCACGAACCGGTCGAGTTCGGCGAGCGGCTCGCTCTCCGTCGGTTCGACCATCAGCGTTCCCGGCACCGGAAAGCTCAGGGTCGGCGCGTGAAACCCGTAGTCGATGAGCCGCTTGGCCACGTCCTCGGCGGTGACTCCGGTCGTTTCCTTGAGCGGCCGGAGGTCGAGAATGCACTCGTGGGCCACGCGGCCGCCGGCGCCGGCGTAGAGCGTGGGAAAGTGGCCACGGAGCCGGACGCTGACGTAGTTGGCCGCGAGGATCGCCGCCTCGGTGGCGTGCACGAGCCCCTCGGCGCCCATCATCCGGCAATACATCCAACTGATCGGCAGCACCGCCGCGTTGCCCAGGGGCGCGGCCGACACCGCACCCACGGTGGCCGGCGGCAGCCCGCCCGCGGCATGGCCGGGGAGAAACGGCACGAGGTCCTCGACCACGCACACCGGACCGACGCCGGGCCCGCCGCCGCCGTGCGGGATGCAGAACGTCTTGTGCAGGTTCAGGTGGCTGACGTCGCCACCGAAGCGGCCCGGTGCCGCCAGCCCGACGAGGGCGTTCATGTTGGCCCCGTCGACGTACACCCGGCCACCATGCCGATGGACGATGCCGCACAGGTCGCCGATCGACGTCTCGAAGACGCCGTGCGTGCTCGGGTAGGTGATCATCACCGCGGCCAGCCGGTCGGCGTGCTGCCGGCACTTTTCCGCGAGCTCTGCGAGATCGACGTTGCCCTGGGCATCGCAGCCGGTGACCACCACCTGCATCCCGACCATCTGGGCGCTCGCCGGGTTGGTGCCGTGGGCGCTGGCCGGGATGATGCACACGTCGCGCTGCGTCTGGCCGCGGGACCGGTGCCAGGCCTGGATGGCCAGCAGGCCGGCGTATTCCCCCTGGCTGCCGGCGTTGGGCTGGAGGCTGATCCCGGCATATCCGGTCGCGGCCGTCAGCCAGCCACGCAAGAGCGACTCCAGTTCCGCGTAGCCCTGCCGTTGATCGGCCGGCGCGAAGGGGTGCACGTGGGCGAACTCGGGCCACGTGATCGGAATCATCTCGCTCGTGGCGTTGAGCTTCATCGTGCAGCTACCGAGCGGGATCATGCTCCGGTCGAGCGCCAGATCCTTGTCGGACAGGGAGCGGATGTACCGGAGCATCGCCGTCTCGGAGTGGTGCGTGTGGAACACCGGATGGACGAGAAACTCACTCGCGCGACGCAGGGCCGGAGGGATGAGCGACGCGGCCCCTCGGTCCACGGCAGCGAGGTCGGGGATCGGCTGGCCGGCAGCGGCGAACACGCTCCACAGGCGGACGACGTCGTCGGCGGTCGTGGTTTCATCGAGGGTGATCGCCAGCGTGCCGGCGTCGAGCACCCGCAGGTTCATGCCCGCGTCGCGGGCCCGTGCGACGAACGATGCGGTGTCCGTGCCGGTATCGAGGCTCAGCGTGTCGAAGGCCTGCGGGTTCCGCACCCGGATCCCGAGCCGGCCGAGGCCGGCAGCGAGGGTCGCCGTCAGCCGCGCGACCCTGTCCGCGATCCGCGTCAGGCCGGCGGGGCCGTGATAGACCGCGTACATGCTCGCCACCACCGCGGGCAGAACCTGCGCGGTGCAGATGTTGGAGGTCGCCTTCTCGCGTCGGATGTGCTGTTCGCGGGTCTGGAGGGCGAGCCGGTAGGCCGCGCCGCCATGGGCGTCGATGCTCACGCCCACGAGCCTGCCTGGCAGCGATCGCTTGAGGTCGTCGCGGCAGGCGAGGTAGGCGGCATGCGGGCCGCCGCAGCCCATCGGCATCCCGAACCGCTGCGTGCTCCCGACGACGATGTCGGCGCCCCACTCCCCCGGGGGCACGACGAGGACGAGAGCCAGCGGGTCGGCGGCGACGCAGAGCAACGCCTGCCGGGCGTGGACCCGGTCGGCGAGACCGCGCCGGTCGTCGAGGCTGCCGTCGGTGGCCGGGTACTGCACGAGGGCGCCGAAGCAGTCGTGGCTCTCGATGAGGGTGGCGACGTCGCCGACGACGAGTTCGATGCCCAGCGGCCGGGCCCGGGTAGCCAGCACCTCGAGCGTCTGCGGATGACAGTGCCGGTCGGCGAGAAACACGGGGCTCTTCGCCGCCGCGGACCGGCGGGCGAGCGTCATCGCCTCGGCTGCGGCGGTTGCCTCGTCGAGCATCGACGCGTTGGCGATCGGCATCGCCGTCAGGTCGCAGACCATGGTCTGGAAGTTGACGAGCGCCTCCATGCGGCCCTGGCTGATCTCGGCCTGGTAGGGCGTGTAGGCCGTGTACCAGGCGGGGTTCTCCAGGATGTTCCGCAGGATCACGCCCGGCGTGTGGGTGCCGTGGTAACCCTGGCCGATGAAACTGGTGAGCAGGCGGTTGCGGGCCGCGATCTCCTTGAGTTCGGCAAGCGCCGCCGCCTCGGTGGCCGCCGCGGGCAGGTCCATGCGGTCGTGCCGGGCGATGCTCGCCGGCACGATCTCGGCGATCAGCGCAGCCCGCGAGGCGGCACCGACGGCGTCGAGCATGTGCCGCTCGTCGGCGATGGAGAGGCCGATGTGCCGGGCCTCGAACTCGGACGGCCCGGCTTGATAAGCCCGCTGTGCGGGGGAGCCGCGATCGGCGGGCGTGGAAACGGACCCTGGGCGACGGGGGGCGAGCAGTTCGGACATGACAGGGCTCCCGATGCGGTGGCGCCGGCGGAGCCGGAGCCCGGAACCCTGTTGTCCTGGAACCTGAGAGATTCACCGCGGCCGGCGGCCGAGGCTTGCCCCTTCGGTGGCCGCGGACCTTGCGGCCTGCGGCACTCTCCAACAGTGGGTGGTGTCAGTCCTTTTGCCTGAGCGTTCAGCCTTCGGCGGTCTTTCGACTCTCTCCTGACGACAGAAGTCTAGCCCGTGGGCATGAAGCCGACAACGGTGACGACCGGTTCGACCGCGAATCCGTGTTCCCGCCCCGCCCTGCCGGATGTCGAACGTGAATCCCCGCTCGTGCAGCATGTCGAGCAGGGCCGGCAGGGCGACCTGCGGGACGTCGACGCGCAGGTCGATGTCCTTCGTGTACCGGGGGCGGGCCCGGTAGCCCGTGGCCAGTCCGCCGATCAATGCGTAGGCGACACCTCGGGAAACGCGGGGCCACACGTGTCGGCAGGCGCCGGTGGAGTCGGCATGCGGTGAGTGTCGCCCGGCAGCGGTCGCATGGCAAGCGGCAGCGGTCGTGGCTGATCACAAGGAGCCGCGCTCGTGGATCTCTCTGTCCTGCTCCCGCCGCCGCCGTTGCCGTTGCCGTTGCTCGAAACCTTCCGGGATGACGAAGTCCTCGGTCGGGCTGCCAGCGGGTTCCGGGATCACTTCCAGCGTTCGGATACTACCGAGAGCAGGTTTTTGTCGACCCCTGCCGTCGACTCGCTGTGTCAATCATTGGATGCTCCCAGGAGTAATCGGAAGATGGACGTCTGCCTTGCGGATCAGGGCGACGAGTGTCTCGGGGGACTTTCTTGAGGTCCGGCAACCTTCAGGTCCGGCAACGCGAGCCGGCCCTTTCGCGTGGCAATCGCCAAGTCGACGGCGACCGCGTCCGGGGGGTCGAGGGTGGTCATGCCGGCCAGTCCCTGTTTTAGTTCCTACTTGTTCACTGTTCGAGGCTTTCGAGATAGGACAGGAGCGAGGCGAATTGATCGACGGTCAGCGTGTCCACCAGGCCCTGTGGCATGGGCGAGACGTCCTTTTTGCTCCGTTCCTCGATCTGCTCGACGCGCAGCACCGTGGGAATGCCGGCGGCATCCCGCACCTCGACCTCGTCGTTGTCTTCGCGGCTGACGAACCCCTGGTAGATCTTGCCGTCGTCGGTGACGAACACCTGCGTCGCGAAGGCGGGCAGCACCTTGGCGCTCGGCCTGAGGATCGATTCGGCCAGTTCGGCCCGCTTGGAACGGCTCCCGATGCCCTGCAGCAATGGGCCCTTGGCCGGTTCGTTGGCCGCGACGGCATGGCAGGCGACGCAGCCCTGCCGCTCGAAGAGTTTCTTGCCGGCCGCAGGAACGCCCTTGGTACCGTCGAGTCGAGCCAATAAATCCTCGAAGGGCAGCGTGGCGATCCGCGGCTTTCTCGGATCCTCCGGCTTGTCGTCGCCAAGTTGGAGTTTGGCAGCGGCAAAAACGGCCGCCTCACGCACCTGCTGATCGGGTGAGTTCAGCCGGGAACGGATCTGGACTGCCTGCGATTTAAAACCTGCCCGGGCCATGCCGCGGAGCAGCGAAACGGTGAGGGCCGGGCTGTTCCAGGCTTCTGACACGCTGCGGGCGGCCGCTGCCTTCGTCTCGGCCGCCGCCTTGGCGTCGGCAATGCCTGCAAGCGTCGCCAAGGCCAGTTCGCGATCCACGGGTTTCTCCGCGCCAACCCGCTTCACCAGTTCATCCACGTGGCCGGTCATTTTCGACTCTTTGGCGAACCAAGTCCACAAGTCCGAGACCGCTTTCGGAGCATCGCGATCGGCAAGCGTCACGATCTCGGTGAAACCGCGGAACGCCGGATCGAACACGCCGGGTTGATCGACGCGAGTCATGAGTGACCGCAGGGCGGCGACACGGTCCTCCATGCCCAAGCCGGGACGCAGCGCAGCGTCGACGACCAGTTCGGCGACGGCCTGCGAAAACGGCCTTTTTCCGACCGCCAGAACGCCGACGACGAGGTCGCGAAACTCTTGGTCCTCGCGGGCCAGCGCGACGATCCGCTCTTCCATTCCCTGCAGGTCGATCTTGTGCCGCAACAGGGAGATGATGAACGGCTTGGCCACCATCGGGTCGGCGCCGGCGAGTTCCTGCTCGAGCAACCGGTTGATGCGGGCCGACTCCTGCCAGTCGATGGGCTTGAAGTAGGGACCGGAAGTGTCGGGATTGCCACCCCAGGCGGGCCGCCCCGGTTTCTCCATCGATCGAAGCCGACACAGCGTGCGCAGTGCCACCAATCGGCCCGGGGTCGCCTCATCTGCGACGGGACGCTTTGTCCGGGCCAGCCAGGCTTCCAGACCGTCGATGACGGCGGGCAGATGCAGCCGCTGCAGGACACGGCCGGCCGCGACGCGGGCTTCGAGCGGGCCGACGTCGAGAGCCGCCAGGCAGGCCTCGACAGCCTCGAGTTGCACGAGGCTGTCAATCGCGACGTGGGCGACGGTCGGATCCGGATCGTAGGTCAAGGGAAGCATCGCCCGGATCGCAGCGGCGGGAAGCCCCGGGCCGGGGTTGGCGAACCGGCCGAGGCCGCGGACGGCCTGCAGCCGCACCCGCGGGTCCCGGTCGGCGAGCCCCTCGAGAAACGGCTCGAGCGGCGTGTCGGCGAGTTCCCCCTGACGATCAGCCAGGGCCCGCAACGCATACTCGCGGATGACGGGATCCGCGGCCAGCGCGACGATCGCGGGCTGCCCCGCCGCGCCGCGCACCTGCTTGAACGTGAACAGCGCGGCGATCCGCGCCGTGAGCGGGGCCTGCGACGCGGCCAGTTGCAGGAGGGCTTCGGCCGCGTCCGTTGCCTTGCGCCGGAGCAGCTCACGCTGTGCGGCAAGTCGGCAGGTGTGGCTCGCGGATCCAACTGCGGCGACCAATTCCTCGAGCGACGACTGCGTCGTGGGCACCTGGGGCAGGGCGACGGGCGGATCAGCAACGGGCGGGGCGATCCTCAAAACGTCTCCGACACCGGGGGGCGTGGGGCCGAAAGAACCGCCGTTCCAGGTCGAAATGTAGAACGTTCCGCGGGCATCGATGTCGACGTCGATGATCTGATAAAGGTTGAAGAACAGTACCCTCCCGGCGGTGAAGCTCGCCCCTTTGGGTTCGAGCGGATGACGCATGAATTCGTTGCCGCTGGAGGTAAAAAACCCCGGAGAGAATTCGCGTGGCAACCCGGGTTCCTCGACGAACAGGCTACCGGTGGCGCCGCCGAAGCCGTAGTCGGCCAGCGGCTCCACGATCTCCTCGGAAAAATTGACGAACAGGGACGGATACCCCATGTGGCCACCGTGGGGAACGTGGCTCAACCGCCGGTTCCAGCCTCTTCCATCGTTGGTGTTGTCGAGGCTGAACAGGTCGAGCCGCGGGCTGACGGCGACGTCGAAGATGTTGCGCTGACCACGGGCGACGAGTTCGAGTTCGGAGCCGTCGGGGCGCACGCGAACGACGCCGCCTCCCTTGAGGCCGAGTTTTCTTCCATCGGTGCCGGTGGCGTCCCAGAACCCGAAGTCACCCACTGCGACATAAATCCAGCCATCGATGCCCCAGCGAATGCCGTTGGTGGCATGGTCTGCCGGGGCCTTCAGCCCCAGGTCGCGCACGAGAATCTCCGAGCTTTCGGCGATGCCGTCGTCGTCCGCGTCGTGGTAGACGGAGAGGTGCGGCGGGTGCATGACGAAGAGATCGGTTCCCTTTCCCGCCGCCGCCGGCACGGCGAGCAGGCCGCGTGGGCTGTCGACGCGGGCGACTTCGACGAACTCGTCGGCCGTGCCATCGGCGTTCGTGTCGCGGCACCTGACGATCCGCCCGCGGTTCGGCTCCTTCCCTTGTGCGGCATTACGATCGATCCCGACGTACACCGTTCCCCCCTGGGGCACAACGGCCAGGCAGACCGGAGACTCCACGTCGGGCGGGACCGCGAACCTGTTCACGGTAAACCCGGGCGGCAGTTCGACGGACCTTTCCCCCACGGTCGTCCTGACCAACGCCCGGCCTTTGGGATCCCCCGCTTTCGGAGGCGTCGCTGCTTTTGCGGGCACCTCTGGCTTGGACGCCGGCTTGGCGATTTCCGCCGCTGCGGCACGGCCGCAGATCACGGCGGCCATGAGCATGAAGGACACCATGCGAAAAGTGCGTGTCTGCGACATCAGGCGACTCCTTGCGGATCGGGGATCCGCGGCAGGGAAACCCTCCGCGAACGAGAAAATTCTACACGCCCACCCTTGCTCCGACGAAATTCGGCCGATCGATCCGCCGCCTGACAGGCCCTCTTTGGTGCCGTCGTCGTGCATCGCCTTTCCATCACGGCTTGTCGATCTCGGACACGAGTTTCGCCAGCGCCAAGGGGCTCTTCGTACGCCCGCCCTCCCGGATCTCGCCGATGATCGGCAAAAGTCCCGGCGCCCACGACCGGTCCTTCGCGATCTTCGCGTCGGCCTTGGCCTGCAGTTCGTCTGCCGAGCGGTCGCTCGCGGCGGCTGCGGCGGGAATGGCGTTGCGGATCGAGTCGACGGCCTGGACATCCGGGTTGGGCGACGACGGGGCATCGAATCGGCGGAGCGCCCAGCCGATGCCTGCGGCCGTGTGCGCGAGGAAAGACGCATCCTGCCAGGTTGGACGAGAGTGGCCGAAATTCGTGTAGAACACGCGGCCCTCGCCGTAGTCCCGAATCCAGGAGACTGGGACATTGTAGGGCTTGTGCGGCTTGCTGGCCGGCATGTCCAGGCTGATCAGAACGCGGACATTTTCCGGCTTGAACCTGGTGTAGTCGTAGATTTCGTCGTCGAAGCGAAACCGCTCGGCATACATCCCCGTCAGCCGGTGGTCGGAATCGTGCACGACGAAACCGTAGGGGCCTTTGCCGCCGTACCACGGATGATTTTGGATGTAGCCGCCGATCATGTCGCCGTAGGCAGGCGAACGCTTCAAGGTGTCGGTGGCCGCATGAAAGCCGATGAATGCCTTGCCGGACTTGATCCACTCGAGGAACCCGGCGATGTCGGGAATCGGCAGTTCTCCCGTCGTATTCAGGAAGATCGCGCCGTCGAATGCCGCCAGCGTCTCGGGAGCGAAGGCCGTGGCGAAGCGAGCTTTCAGATCCTCCTCGGACTCGTCTGCCGCCCCGGCCCTGAGGTACTCGAGATGGAACCGGCCCGCGCCACGGCCGAGTTCTTCGAGTTTCGCCTCGCCGGCCTCGATTGAACCACCGTGTCGGAAACCCTTCGTCACCGTGACGACGAGCAGGCGTTTCGGAGCCGGCGCGGGAGCCGGTTCGGTGGGCTGCTTGGCCGGCTCAGCCGCAGCAGCGTTGCCGGCAATGGCGGCCGCGCACAGCACGCACCACGTGAAGAACCCACGTACCACAAGCATGGACCTGGTCCTCATGCGTTCACTCGGAGGAGCGTCGGACTCGAGCGGGACTCATACTCCGTCGCAAAAGTATAGATTCGCGCGGAAGTTTTGTCAGGCATCACGGTCGGAACCTGGGCCCTCGGCCGTGGCCGCGCGGATTCCAGCCTCGGCCGCGGCGGCGAGTCGGTCGATCTCGTCGAGCGTCACGCACAAGGGGGGCATGATCACGACGACGTCGCCAAGTTGCCGCAGCAGCACGCCATGCTGCCGGGCCGCCAGGCAGGCGCGGGTGCCGCGCTTCTCCTGCCAGGGATACGCCCGGCCGGTCGCCTTGTCGGCCACGAGGTCGAGGCCGGCCACGAGCCCGCACTGGCGGACGGCGCCGACGTGGTCGAGCCGACCAAGCCGTTCGGCATGCTCGTGCAGTCGGGTGATTTTCGGCGGCAGCGACTCGAGAACTCGATCCTCTCGGAAAACGTCGAGCGACGCCAGCCCCACGGCCGCGGCCAGCGGATTGCCGCCGTAGGTGTGGCCATGAAAAAATGTCCGTCGGTCACCGTGCGGCCCGAGGAACGCGTCCCAGATCCGCGCGGTCGTGAGCGTGGCCGCCATCGGCATGTATCCCGCCGTGAGCCCCTTGGCGAGGCAGAGAAAGTCGGGAGCGACCTGTTCCTGCTCGCAGGCGAAGAGCGTGCCCGTGCGGCCGAAGCCGGTCGCCACCTCGTCAAGAATGAGGAGCACGCCGTGCCGGGCGGTGAGTTCCCTGACGCCGCGCAGGAAGCCGGGTGGATGGACGTAGATGCCTGCGGCCATCTGCACGAGCGGCTCCATGACGAGAGCCGCGACCGTGCCCCGATGCTCGTCGAGGATTCGCTCGAGGGCGGCGAGCGATTCGTCGAGCGTTGGCGCCGGCCGGCCGGTCGCCGGGCAGGGGCCGCCAGGGGACGGGAGCCGGATCGCCGCGAACGTCAGCGGGGCGAAGAGCGACGTGAATCGGTCCACGCCCCCCACGCCGATGGAGCCGAGCGTGTCGCCGTGATAGGCCTCGCCGATGGCGATAAACCGCGTCCGGTCCGGCTCGGGCCGCGTCGCCTGCCGCCAATATTGAAAGGCGATCTTGAGGGCCGCCTCGACCGCGCTCGACCCGTCGCCGGAGAAGAACACTTTTTCCAGGCCGGGGGGCGTGACCTCGACGAGCCGGCGGGCGAACTCGACCGTCGTCGGGTTGGAGAGGCCGAGGTTCGTGGTGTGGGCCACCTTCGCGGCCTGGACGGCGAGCGCGGCGTCGAGCCGCGGGTGGCGGTGGCCGTGGACGTTGCACCACATGCTCGCCGAGCCGTCGAGGTAGCGGTTCCCGGCCGTGTCCACGAGCCAGGCCCCCTGCCCCGACTCGATGAGCAGCGGCTCGTACTCCTGCATCTGCGTGAAGGCGTGCCAGACGTGCCGCCGGTCCCAGTCGGCAAGCAGGTCGATGGCGGGCGACGTGGCTGGAGCCGGCGGGCTGCGGTCTGGGGACGGCACGGTGCTGCCGGGAGCGGATGGACGCATGGCGACAGTGTAGCGGGTGACGCGGGTCACTCGTGGGCGGCGGGTATCTCGTCGAGTTGCTTCTCGACGCCGAGCGGGCCGGCCCAGCGGCGCAGGTAGGTCTTGTCGAACTCGCCCTGAGTGAACAGCACGTCCTGGATGTCGGCCGGGTCGCGGGGTCGCGCAGCGATCAATGTGAAGAGGAGCAGGTCCTCGGCGGAGACGAGGTTGACAGGCCGACCTTCCACATTCGCCGTGATCCGTCCTTCGATGACAGCCCGTTGAAAGTCGGTTTCGGCGAAGAAGATTTCCGCATCGACAACGCGGCCTTCGGGAAACAGGCGAACCTCCACGAGCGGCATGCAACCGACGGCCGGCCGGGGCAGGTCTCCGAGATCGTCACGCGGGCGGCTGCACCGGGATCGAGACCCGCGTGCCGCGGCCGGCCCCGAGCCGCGCGTCGGCACGTCCCGCGACGACCGCCGCCTCGATGAACCCCTGTGAGCCGACGAGGACGACCGGCGTCCCCGACGCGGCATCGCCGTAGGTGCGGACGAGCGTCGTCAGTTCGTGGTCACCGACCCGCAGCCGGCCGGCCGCGACGAGCCGCGGCCAAACCGCGGCCGGCAGGTTCGTCACGAGGGTGCCAAAGGCGTCGACGTGGAGCACCTCGCCCGAGAGCCCCGCGGCGGTCTCGCGCGGCTCCGGCCAGGCGAGGCGGACGAGATCGGCGACCAACGGCCCGAGCGTCTCCGGCGACTCTCCGTCGAGGAGTCGCACGGCGGCGGGCGCAAGCACGTCGCGGCCGTGGAACGTCGCGGTCGCGTCGGGCGGAACGCTGATCGCACGGGCCGCCGCGAGCGGTGCCCGCCGGAGCAGCCACGACAGCAGGCCGTTGTCGGGCGCGAGCATCTGCTGGCCGCCGATCTCCGCCCACACGAGCCGCCGGTCCGTCCCCACGCCCGGATCGACGACGGCGACGTGCAGCGTGCCGGGGGGGAATGCTGGGCACGCCCGGCCGACGAGCCAGGCCGCCGCCCGGACGTCGTGAACCGGCAGGTCGTGGGCGATGTCCACGAGCGTGACCGGCTCACGGGCGTGGAGCAGCCGGGCCTTCAGTTCGGCGACGTAACCGGAGCCGGTGCCGAAGTCCGTGGTCAGCGTGACGATCCGATGCATGGCCCTGAGCCTCTTGCAGCAAGCCTAGTTCAGCATGTCGGGGATGTCGTCGAGGCCGATCGTCTCCACGGCCGGCCCCGACGGCTCGCGAAGCGACTGCCGCGCGGGCGTCCGGCAGACGACGGCCATGGCTGCCACCGCCTCATGCCCCAGCGTCTCGCGAATCCGCAGCATACGCCGGACGTCTGCGGTCGCCGGATACTCGCTCCAGGACGTGTCGAGGAGGACGAGCCCGCGTGGCGTGGTCATGACGAAGTCGGCCTCCTTGGTGCGATCCCGCCAGAAGGCCGGCTCGACGACCGGCGTCTTTTCCGCCCCGAGCCGGCGAAGCTCGCGATGGACGGCGGCCTCCCAGATCGCCGGCGCATGGGGCGACGTGGCGAGTTCGTCGGCCGTGCGGATGCCCAGCAGGTAGCTGCACAGGCCGGTGTCGAGAAAATGCAGCTTCGCTGCCTTCACCACACCCCGCGCCTGCGGGCTCGAGGCCGGCTTGACGACGGCGACGATTCCCGCCTCGACGAGCGTGTCGAGCCAGATCGCCGCCGTGGAGCCGGCGATGCCGACAGCGCGGGCAAGCTCCGCCTTGTTGAGGAGCCCGCTGCTGCGGGCGGCGACGGCGCGGAGGAACTGCTCGAAGGCGTGGACGCTGTCCACCCGCAGCTGTTCGGGCAGGTCGCGAATCAGGTGGTCGGCGACGAGGTCGCGCATGAAGCCGGCTACGTCCGGCTCGGCAGCGGCGTAGAGCGCCGGAAATCCCCCGCGCAGCAACCGCTCGTCCAGCGTCAGGTCCGGACGCGCCGCGGAGACTTCGGCGTGTGTCAGGCCGTGAACATGGATCAGGGCAGGCCGGCCCGCGGAAGCCTCGTCCGCCGCCGCGGCGAGGAGCAACGGTCGTGCGCCGACGAGCACGTAACTGGCGGGGGGCAGCGACTGCCCGCCGAGCAACCGGCCGACATGGTGAATGAGCCGCGGAGCCAGATGGACGTCATCGATCACCAGCGGCGGCGGGTGGCCGGCGAGGAAGGCTGCGGGGTCGAGTTGGGCGCGGGCTGCTTCACTCGGGAGGGCCAGAGAGATCAGTCGATGGTGAGGATAGAGCGTCGAGGCAAGAAGGGTTTTGCCGGTGGCTCGTGGCCCTGCGATAATGACGAGACTGTGTTGGGCTGGGAGACGATTGGCTGCGTAGGCGACATGGCGTGCGATTGAAAGCGACATATTCATCGGTGTTATCGAATGATTTGCATCAGCATCGACAGGCGAATGTTGGGGATAACGGGTAGGCGAGGCAATTTTCGAGCCGCTCTGATCGCGTTCAGAGCTCAGGATCGCGTGGTCAGGATGCCTTGATGAGGTCGAGGCACATCTGCCGGACCTTGCCCGGATTAACATTCGGGTTTTTCTTGCGCGCCTGGCCGATCAGACCCGCGGCCGCCTGCTCCTTGCCCCCCTTCACGTCCGCGACGATCTTGGGGTTGGCGGCTAGCAGTTCCCGGCACAAGGCGATGAGATCGTCGTCGCTGACGGCGGCGATGCCGAGCGAGGCCACCACGTCGGCCACCGGCCGGCCCGACTCGAGGGCCGCCGCAAAAATCTCCCGCCCCCGGCTCGTGTCGAAGTCGCCGTTGCGGACACGGCCGATGATGTCGGCCACCGCGGCCGGCCGGAGCGGAAACTCGCCGATCGTGCCGCCGCGTTCGTTGAGCGTCCGCAGCACGTCCTGCTGCATCCAGTTGCTCGCCACCTTCCCCTCGCCGACGAGCGTGGCGAGCTCCTCGAAGTAGCCGACGAGTTCACGGCCCTGGTTGACGAGGACGTCGGCGTCGTAGGCGGAGATGGCCCAGGTGGCCTCGAGCGTCCTGCGAATCGCCGTCGGCGGCTGGCCCATCGCGGCCCTGGCCGCGGCCAGGTCGGCCTCCGAGACGGTCACCGGGACGAGATCGGGCTCGGGGAAGTAGCGGTAGTCGCTCGACTCCTCCTTGTGTCGCTGGGCCCGCGTCACGCCGGCAGGGTCGTCCCAGCCACGGGTCTGCTTGGGGGTCGAGCCGAGTTCGGCGCCCGTGGCCTGCCACTCCTCCCACTGCCTTGCCGCCTCGTAGGTCAGGGCCCGCTCCACCGAGCGGAAGGAGTTCATGTTCTTGATCTCGACGATCGGCGTCTTCGCGGTCCGACCGTCGGGATGGGGAATGTGCAGGTTGACGTTGGCATCGACCCGCAGGCTGCCCTCCTGCATGTTGCAGTCGCTGACGCCGAGATAGACGAGGAGCAGTTTCAGTTCGTTGAGCCAGGCCCGGGCCTCCTGCGGGCTGCGCAGGTCGGGCTGGGTGACGATCTCGCAGAGCGGCGTGCCGGCCCGATTCAGGTCGATGCGGCTGTCCGCGGTGCCGGCTGCCTCGTCGTGCATGCTCTTGCCGGCATCCTCCTCCAGGTGCACGCGGATGATGCCGACGTTTCGGGAGAACGCCCCCTTCGGATCGACCACCTCGAGCGCCCCGTCGCTGGAGAACGGCAGGTCGAACTGGCTGATCTGATAGCCCTTGGGCAGGTCCGGGTAGAAGTAATTCTTCCGGTCCCACTTGGTGAACGGCGCGATTCGGCAGCCGAGGGCGAGTGCCGCCCGCACCGCCAGGTCGAAGGCCGCGCGGTTCATCACCGGCAGCGAGCCGGGGAGGCCGAGGCAGGTCGGGCAGACCTGCGTGTTGGGGGCCGCACCGAAGGCCGTCGAACAGCCGCAGAAGAGTTTCGTCCTCGTCAGCAGTTGGACATGCACCTCGAGGCCGATGACGGTCGTGAAGGGCGCGGAACTGGCGGCGGACGTGGTCATCGGGGCGTTGGCCGGGAGCGTTGATCAGGAAAGCGTCGGCCGGCGGACATGCCAGTCGGTGTCGTGCTGGTAGCGGTCGGCGGCACGGAGAAGGAGCGCATCGGCCCTGGCCGGGGCCTGGAGTTGGAACCCGATCGGCAGGCCGCCCGAGGTGAAGCCGCAGGGGAACGAGATCCCGCCGATGCCGGCGAGGTTCGCCGTCACGGTGTACATGTCCACCAGGTACATGGCCAGCGGGTCGCTCGACTTTTCGCCGAGCGCGAAGGCCGCCGTGGCCGACGTCGGCCCGCCGATCAGGTCGACATCCTTGAAGGCGTCGAGGTAGTCCTGGCGGATCAGTCGTCGGACCCGCAGGGCCTTGGCGTAGTAGGCGTCGTAATAGCCGGCGGAGAGGGCGTAGGTGCCGAGCATGATGCGTCGCTTCACTTCCGGCCCGAACCCCTCGGCCCGGCTCCGGCAATACATTTCCACGAGTGGGGAATCGAACCTGCCGGCGGGCTGCGCGGCGTTCCCCCCGTCGGCCCGGTGGCCCGTTCCGGGCTCGGCCCGGTGGCCATAGTGTGCGCCGTCGTACCGCGCCAGATTGCTCGATGCCTCGCACGGAGCGATCAAGTAATACGTCGGAATGCCATGCTTCGCATGCGGCAGTTTCACGTCGTGGATCGTCGCGCCGGCGGCCTTGAACGCGGCAAACGCCCCCTCCACGGCCCGGGCCACCTCCGGGTCGAGTCCCGCGGCGAAGTGCTCGGCAACGCGGCCGATCCGCAGGCCGGCAAGCGGCTGTCCGAGCAGTTCCGTGTAGCGCGGCACGGCGTCGGTGAGCGATGTCGAGTCACCCGGATCGTGGCCGGCGATCGTCTCCATGAGCAGGGCGCAGTCGGCCGCCGACCGGGCCATCGGCCCGATCTGGTCGAGGCTCGAGGCGAAGGCGATCAGACCGCGCCGACTGACGGCGCCGTAGGTCGGCTTCAGGCCGGTGATGCCACACAGCGCCGCCGGCTGCCGGATGGAACCGCCGGTGTCCGAACCGATCGCCACCGGAGCCATGTCGGCCGCCACGCTGGCCGCCGAGCCGCCGCTCGAGCCGCCCGGCGCGCGGGACAGGTCCCACGGGTTATGCACCGGGCCGAAGGCCGAGTTCTCGTTCGAGCCCCCCATCGCGAACTCGTCCATGTTCGTCTTGCCGACGATCACGGCGTCGGCCGCCCGCAGTCGGCGGACCACCTCGGCGTCGTACGGGGGACGAAAATCTGCCAGCATCCGCGAGGCGCAGGTGGTGCGAAGGTCGGCCGTGCAGAGCACGTCCTTGACCGCCACGGGCAGTCCGGCCAGCGGGCCGATCGGCTTGCCCGCCCGCCGCCGGGCGTCGATGTCGGCCGCCTTCGCGACCGCGCCGTCGCGATCGACCGTGAGGAAGGCGTTCACCTTTCCATCCACCTGCTCGATGCGGCGCAGGAAAGCCTCAACGCATTCCACCGCCGTCACATCCCCGCGCCGGACGGCGGCGACCAGATCGACGGCGGAGAGGTGGAGGGGCTGCATGGCGCCGACAGGCCGCGGATCAGGCGGCTCCCGATTCACCGAGCACGGCCGGGACGAGAAAACACTCGCCGTCGTGCCGGGGTGCCGACTGCAGCGCCTCGGCCGTCGTCAGCGACGGCTGCAACTCGTCGCCCCGAAACACGTTTTGCGCGTCGAGCGGATGGGCGAGAGGCTCGACGGCCGCGGTGTCGACCGCGGCAAGTTGCGACACGAGGCCGACGATCTTCGACAACTCGCCGGTCATTCGCTCCAGATCGGCATCGCCGAGGGCGAGCCGGGCGAGCATGCCGACCTTCGCGACGTCCTGCCGGGAGAGTGTCATGGCTGGGGAAGGCCGGCGCCGGGCTCAGGGACGGGCCCGGGGACCGGAGGGCACCGACTCCTCGCTGGCCGGCTTTGCCGCCTTTTCCAGCTTCGGCAGCCGGAAGGGCTGCTGCTTGACGAGTTTCGTCACCGCGCCCCCCTTGATGCACTGGGTGCAGACGAGGAGGGTCGTGCTCGTTCCGTTGCCGATCGTGACCCGGAGTCGCTGCAGGTTGGGCTTGAACTTCCGGCGCGTGATGCCGGTGATCTTGGTGCCGACGCCGCCCAGGTATTTCGCCTTGCCGCGGATCGTGACCTGGTTGCCGACCGAGAAACCTTTTCCGCAGACCTGACAGGAACGTGCCACTGGATCGCTCTGGGTGAGGGTGGCGGGGGTGGCGGGCAGCCAGCCTCCGGGATGAATCGAGCCCTTGAATGTAGTCGGGCGGATGAATTTGACAAGGCGGCTCTTCAGCGGTCTGAACCGGCACTCGCCGGGAGGAGTCCGAGAACGGAGGCATGGAGGATGCCGTTGGTCGCCAGCCCGTCCCCGGCATCGATCCGTTCCGCCCCGCTCCAATCGGTGAACCGGCCGCCCGCCTCGCGGACAACGGTCTCCACGGCGGCGGCATCCCAGCGGTTCATGAGCGGGTCGATCATCACGTCGGCCCTGCCCGTCGCCACCAGCAGGTAGCCATAGCCGTCGCCCCAGGTCCGCACGACGCCCGCGGCCGCCTCGAGCTTCGTGCGGGCGGCGGTGCCGGCAGTCGCGCCGCCTTGCCAGCGGGAAAACGAGGTGAAATCGCTGGAGCAGACCAGAGCCCCATCGAGGGCGTCGCGCCGCGAGACCCGGGCGGCGACGGGGGCGGCGGTGCCGCGGACGTGCCAGGCCCCCGCACCGACGGACGCGTAGACGATCTCGTCGAGGGCGGGAATCGCGATCACGCCGAGCACGCCGGCGCCGGCGTGGCGACAGCCGACGAGCGTGGCGTAGAGCGGCACGCCGCGGATGAACGACTTGGTGCCGTCGATCGGATCGACGACCCACTCGTACCCCGACGTTCCAGCCGTCGCCCCGGTCTCCTCTCCCTGGAAAGCATCCTCGGGAAACCGGCCGAGCAGTTCGCGGCGCAGGATCTCCTCCGCCGCCCGGTCCGCCTCCGTGACCGGCGAACGGTCCTGTTTGACCTCGACCACGAGTGCCGGGTCGGCAAACCGGCGCAGTGTCTCGACGGCGGCGAGCCGGGTGGCAGCCAGGGCCGTTTCCAGTCGCTCGTCGCAGCGCCCGGCCGCATCGATCGTGACTCGCTCGGTCGTCATCCCGCTGTCCCCGACATGGCGTCGACGACACCCGCGCGGGATCGCGAATCCGGGCCACTTCGCAGCGTCGCCAGGAGCATGACGGCCGCACCGATGACGAGCCAGGAGTCGGCAAGATTGAAGATCGGCCAGTCGATGATCCCCGGCAGTTCAAAGTGGATCCAATCGCGGACCGCATACACGGGCCGGCCGACGCGATCCGCCGGGGCGTGCCAGACGAGTCGGGGGAGACCGAGCCGGTCGTAGAGGTTGCCGAGGATCCCGCCGGTGATCAGGCCGAGGGCGACGACGAGCCCGCGATCGGTCCGCGTCGCCGCCCGGGCGAGCATGCCGAGGATGCCGGCGATCGCCAGCACCGAGATGCCGGCGAACACGATCCCCAGTCCCTGACCCATGCCGAACAGGGCGCCCTCGTTGAGGTTGGTCTGAAGCCGGAGGATCCGCGGCACGAGTTCGATCGGGGCCGCCGTGCCCGGCATCCCCAGCCGGGCGAAGATCCAGGACTTGCTGAGAAGATCGCTGCCCACGGCTGTCAGCGACACGACGGCGAACAACAGCCAGCCGGCGCGATGAGGGAAAATGCCGGCCATCGTGTGCTGCCGCCGTCTCCTGCCGCGCGGTTTCGGGACACCCGTGCCTGGTCGAACGAGACCGGCCTAGCGGGGCTGGCGGGGCCTGATCGCTCCCTGCTCCTGCTTTTCGGCACAGCGGATGCACAGTGCTGCGAACGGGATCGCCTCGAGTCGCTTCTTGGAAATGATTCCCTCGCATTCCTCGCACACTCCGAACGTGCGGGTGCGGATCCGTTCGAGTGCTTCCTCGATTTGCTCGAGCGTTCCCTCGTCGCTCGCCATCAGGCTGAGGGTGAACTCCTGCTCGTAGGCATCGGAGCCGATGTCGGCCATGTGGATCGGCATCCGGGACAGATCCCCGCTCGCCTCGGATCGCGTTTTCCGCAACGCCGCGTCGGCCATGGTGGACACGTCGCCCCGGAGACGGGCCCGCATCGCCTCGAGGGAGGCCTTGAAAACCTTCAATTCCGCTGCTTTCATCGTCCTCACCCGCCTGGTGAACGACCTTAGCTTCGCCCGGCGTGATGCCAGGGATCGAGATCGCTAGAATAAAGACGACGATTCAGCCTGTCAAACTGGCAGTTTTCTCTTTGGCGAAAGACGCTGAGTTGGGCAAATTGTTGCTGTCTGTGGTCGAGTGACCTACTCTTGGGACCGTCCGGTCGCCCTTTTTTCGACGTTCCCCACAGAGCCCCCACCCCGCCTGCCGATCCCTAAGGGGTCCCGGAGCCATATCCTTGGCCGTTGCCGCCCGCACCGATCTCGCCTTCCAGCAGTGCATCGACCCGGGCTGCGCGGCGACGTTCTCGGTCGACGAGGTGCTGACGGCCTGCCCGGCCTGCGGCAACCTGCTCGACGTCGAGTACGACTGGGACCGGCTGCGGCCCCCCAACTCGTTCGAGTTCTTCGAGCGGAAGTGGATGCGACGCAGCGACCCCCTGGCCTTCAGCGGCGTCTGGCGGTTCCACGAATTGCTCCCCTACGCCGCACGCGAGGCCGTCGTGACGATCGGCGAGGGGCAGACGATGTGCAGCCCTTCCGACGGGGTGGGGAACTACGTGGGCGTCCATCCCGGCCGGTTGTTCCTCCAATACGAGGGGCTCAATCCATCGGGGTCGTTCAAGGACAACGGCATGTCGGCGGCGTTCACGCACGCCCGGATGATCGGGGCCCGACGTGCGGCCTGCGCGTCGACAGGCAACACGAGCGCGTCGCTCGCCGTGTACTGTGCCGTCACTCGGATGATGCGTGGCATCATCTTCATCGGTTCGGGCAAGATTTCCTACGGCAAGCTCTCGCAGGCACTCGACTACGGCGCCCTCACGATCCAGATCGCCGGCGACTTCGACGACGCCATGGCCCGCGTCAAGGAAGTGTCGGGGAAACTCGGCATCTACCTGGTCAACAGCGTCAATCCCTTCCGGCTGGAGGGGCAGAAGACGATCATGTACCGGGTGCTCGAATCGCTCGCCTGGGAGGTGCCCGACTGGATCGTTGTGCCAGGGGGCAACCTGGGCAACTCCAGCGCCTTCGGCAAGGCGTTCGCCGAACTGCGAAAACTCGGGCTCATCGATCGCGTTCCGCGGCTGGCGGTGATCAACGCCGCCGGCGCCAACACGCTCTACGAACTGTACGAGCGTCGCGGGCTGCGTTGGAACGGCGGCCGGGCCGATCTGGCCGCGGCCTGTCACTACTACGACGAGCTCGACCGCGACCGCAAGCGGGCCGACACGATCGCCTCGGCGATCGAGATCAATCGCCCCGTCAACCTGAACAAGTGCCTGCGGGCCCTGGAGGCCTGCGACGGCGTCGTGCGGCAGGTCAGCGAGCAGGAGATTCTCGACGCCAAGGCCCAGGTCGGTGCCGGCGGACTGGGCTGCGAACCGGCCAGCGCCGCCAGCGTGGCGGGCGCCCGGCAGCTCGTTGCCGAGGGGGTGATCGGTCGCGACGAACGCGTGGTGTGCATCCTCACCGGCCACCAGCTCAAGGATCCGACGGCGACCGTCGCCTACCACACGACCGACCAAAAGCTCTTCAACGACGTCCTCGGCAGCCGGGGTGTCAGCCGGGCCAGTTTCGCCAACCGGGCCGTCAGCGTGGGCAATCGCGTCGAAGAGATCGTGCAGGCGATCGACCTCTACGGCTGATCGTTCGCGTTCGACGTCCGGCCCGCTTCCGGCGGGCATTCTCTGGAGGCATCCAGTGTCCGCCACACCGCTTCGTCTTGCCGTCCATGGTGCCGCCGGCCGCATGGGCCAGCGGGTGATCGCGAGCGCCGCCGCGGACGCGGCTCCCTGGACGCTCGTGGCGGCGATCGAGCGGGCCGGCCATCCGCGGTCTGGCGACGATGCCGGGACACTGGCGGGCCTCGGCCCGGCCGGTGTGGTCGTGTCCGATGCCTGGGACGTGCCGGCAGACGTGGTCATCGACTTCTCGCTGCCTGAGGCGGTCTGCGGCATCGTCGCCGCCTGCGTGGCCCGCGACCTTCCCCTGGTCGTGGCGACGACAGGCCTCGAAGACCGGGAACGGGGAGCGATCGCCGCCGCGGCCCGCACGATCCCGGTCCTGCAGTCGCCGAGCATGAGCCTGGCGGTGAACATCTCGATGGATCTCGTCGGCCGCGCGGCCGCCCTGCTGGCGCGGGTCGGCGGGCGGACCGACGTCGAGATCATCGAGTGCCACCACCGGCACAAGGAAGATTCACCGAGCGGCACGGCGCTCAAGTTCGGCGCGGTCGTGCGCGAGCAGATGGGGCAGGTGCGGGAGATGCACGGCCGCTCGGGTCGGCCCGGCGCCCGGCCCGGTGACGAGATCGGCTACCATGCCGTCCGCGCGGGGGACAATCCCGGCGAGCATACGATCCTTTTCGGCATGGATGGGGAGTCGTTCGCGGTCAACGTCCGGGCGACGAGTCGCGACTGCTACGCCCGGGGCGCCCTGGCCGCCGCCCGCTTCCTCGTCGGTCGTCCGGCCGGCCTGTATTCGATGCGCGACGTGCTCGGTCTTTCCTGACGTCCGGCGGTGAGCCATGCCCGTCTTCGAGTATCGATTCACCGTCGCCGCACCGTTGTCTGCGGTTCGTGATTTCCATCACGACACGACCGTGCTGCGCCGGCTGACGCCGCCGCCCACGATCGTCCAGATCCATTCGGTCGAACCGCTGGCCGAGGGATCGGTCTCACGCTTCACCCTCTGGGTCGGCCCGCTGCCGCTGCGTTGGAAGGCGGTGCACCGCGACGTGACCGACCATGGGTTCACCGACGTCCAGGCCGAAGGGCCGGCCCGCCGCTGGGAGCACACCCACACCTTCGTGCCGCTCGGCCCGGACCTGACGGAGATTCGCGAGCAGATCGAATACGCGCACAAGCCGGGCATGTGGGGCCTGGTGACGCGGCTGCTTTTTTCAGGGCCGAATCTTCGCTTCATGTTCGCCTACCGCTGCTGGGCGACCAGGCGCGGCCTACGCCGCCTGACCAGCCGGGCAGGACGCGGGACGTGAAGGTCAAGACCGGTTCAGGCCTGCGGGCCTGCGGCGGGCCGCCGTGCCGGCGCAAGCGGCGGCGGCAGCAGGCCGGCGCGGCGTCTCATGGCGAGCACTTCGTCGCGGATCGCCAGCCGGCGAACCAACTTGAGGAGGCTCTTGTTCGCAGCGACCATGGCACCGCCTCCTTTCAGCCCGCGTACCCGGAGTTTCTACGCATCTCGTCCCGGGGAAGTTCGCGGTTTCCGGGGCGGAATATTCCCGCCCCAGCGGCTATATTTCGGCCCCTCCCCCGCCTCTCGGAAACGTGTCATGGCCGTGCTCGTCGAAATCCACGACGCCTGCAAACGCTACGGCGACCAGGTGCTTCTCGACAACGCCTCGGCGACGCTCACCGATGACGGCAAGATCGGCTTCATCGGCCGCAACGGGGCCGGCAAAAGCACGCTGCTGCGAATCATCCTCGGCGAGGAGGAACTCGACTCCGGGGAGGTCGTCCGCCATCCCCGGCTCCGGCTCGGGCACCTGCGGCAGCACGACCCGTTCCTTCCCGGGGAGACGGTGATCGACTTTCTGCGGCGTGACAGCGACCGGCCGGCCTGGAAGTGCGGCGAGGTTGCCGGGCGGTTCGAGATCAAGGGGACGCCGCTTTCCGGCCCCGTCGCCGCCCTGTCCGGCGGCTGGCAGACCCGGGTCAAACTCGCGGCCCTGCTCCTCCACGAGCCCAATCTGCTGCTCCTCGACGAGCCGACCAACTTCCTCGACCTGCGGACCCAGATTTTGCTCGAGCATTTTCTGCGCTCGTTCGACGAGGCCTGCCTCATCGTCTCCCATGATCGGGCGTTTCTCATGGCCACCTGCGACCGGACCCTCGACCTGTCGGCCGGCCGCCTCACGGTCTATCCCGGCAAGGTCGATGCCTTCCTGGCCCATGAACACGAGCGCCGACTGCATGCCGAGCGGACCAATGCGACGGTGCTCGCCCGGCGCCGGCAACTCGAGGACTTCATCGCCCGCAACAAGGCCCGGGCCTCGACTGCCTCCCGGGCCCGGTCGAAGAGCCGGCAGCTGGAGCGGCTCGAGGTCGAGGAGGTCGCGTCTCTGGAGCCCACGGCCGCGATCCGCTGCCCGGTCGTTTCCGCGCGGCGGGGGCCGGCGGTCCGTTGCCGCGGGCTGTCGATCGGCCACGGCGACCGGCAGGTGGCCGCGGGAATCGACGTCGAGATAGAGCATGGCACGCGGGCGGCTATCGTCGGTGACAACGGCCAGGGAAAGACGACCTTCCTGCGGACGCTCGTGGCCTCGCTCGAGCCGCTGGCCGGCGAGGTCCGCTGGGGACACGGCTGCGAACTCGGCGTCTATGCCCAGCACGTCTACACGAGCCTGCCGGCCGAGGAGACGGTGCTCGGTTACCTCGAGCGTGGGGCGACGATCGGCACACCGGGCCAGCGGATCCTCGACATCGCCGGCGCGATGCTGTTTCGCGGCCGCGCGGTCGAGAAGCGGATCGCCGTCCTCTCCGGCGGGGAGCGGGCCCGTCTCTGCCTTGCCGGCCTGCTGCTCGGATCGGCGAACGTGCTCGTGCTCGACGAACCGGGCAACCATCTCGACGTCGAGACCGTCGACGCCCTGGCGACGGCGCTGGTGGACTATGCGGGCACGGTGATCTTCACGAGCCACGACCGCTCGTTCGTGCAGGCCGTGGCCACAGGCGTCGTCGAGGTCGGAGATGGCCGCGTCAGGCATCATGGTGGCGGCTACGCCGACTACCTCGCCGCGCTCGGCCGTGAAGCCGACGCCGCCGACGAGGCGGCCGGCCGTGCCGCGGAGCGTGGAGCACTCGGCTCGGGAGGACGCCGGGGCGCAGCGAAGCCGCGGAACGACCGCGAGCTGCGCAAGGAACTGGCGACCCTGGAACGCAAGGTCGCCACCCTCGACGCCGAGAAGCGCAGGCTCGACCGGGCCCTGCTCGTGGAGACCGATCCCGCGGCGGCGATCCGTCTCCACGAGGCGGCGACGAAGGCGGCCACGGACCTGGCCGCGGCGGAGGACCGCTGGCTCGCCGTCAGCGAGGAACTGGGGACCATGGAGGCCTGACCCGGCGGCGAGGTGCGGCGCAGCCGGCCGCTGCACCGGGGCGAGAGTTGAGGGTACGATGGAGGGTCACTCCGCACCTCAGACTTGCACCGCGAGAGCCAGCCGCCCATGGATGCCCTCAGCCGCCACGAACAACTGCTGCGGGTGTTCCACCTGATCGACATTCTCTTCGCTGCCCGCCAGCCTCTGACCGCTGCGGAGCTGAAGGACCGGCTTCGCGACCGGGGCGTGATCGACGAGATGTCGGAGAAGAACATCTGTCGCGACGTCGAGTTTCTCGGTCGGTTCGGCTATGCCGTCAAGGAGTCGCGGAAGCGGACGGACCGCGGCACCGAACGGAAGGCCTGGTCGATCGAGCCGGGCCGGGGCGTGCACGAGTTGGCGGCGCCGGCCGTATCGCTGCCCGAGCTGCTCTCTCTGGCGGCCGCCCGTGAATTTCTCGCCCCGCTGGCCGGCACGTTCTATTGGCGTGGCATCGGCCAACTGCTCGGAAAACTGGAACGTGTCGCCACGCCCGAACTGCTCGCCTACGCCGAGGCACACAAGGAGGGGCTGGTCGTCCATCCCAAGCCGGCCACGGCGAAGTACGGGGCCCGGATGCTCAGCGCGGTGAACACCGCGATCCGCAACGCCGTCGAACTCGCGATCCGCTACCAGGGGCTGGCCGATCCACGGCCGAAGCGGATCGTGATCCACCCCGAGGCGCTCGTGCTCTACGAGGGGAGCATCTACATCGCCGCCCGTCGCGCGGCGGCGACCGCCGGCGGTCGCCGGCCGCGGACCGACGAGGGGGTGCGCTTCTACAAGCTCGATCGGGTCCTCGCGGCACGGCAGTCGAGCCGGCGGTTTGCCCGGCGGCCGGAGCGAATCGAGGCCCTGCTCGCCGACAGCATCACGATGTACCGGTCCGAGGAACCGGCCCGCCGGTACCGGGTGCGGATCGACGCCGAGCGGGCCCGCTGGGCATGCGAAAAGCCGTTTCATCCCCGGCAGCGGGTCCGACGCCAGGCCGATGGCGGCGTGATGCTGGAGATCGAGCGGGCCTGGGATGCCGAGATGATTCCGCAGATCCTGGCACTCGGCGGCCATGCGGAGGTGATCGAGCCGGCCGACGTGCGCGAGCAGATCGCCGCCGAGGCCCGACGCATCGCCGCCCGGTACGCCGGCCGCGGCCTGCGGTCGTTTGCGGCCCGCAACGCCAGCGGCTGACCGTGTCGCCACGCCGGTCACCGACTTGGTCGCCGACCGACAGGCCGCTTAACGCGGCGCGGCGAGCGGTCGAATCTTGATGTTCCGGAACGCGACCGTGTCGCCGTGGTCCTGGAGGCAGATGTGCCCCTTGGCCGCCTTGCCAAACCCCGGAAGCTTGCCGAACTTGCTCTTGGCGACCCTTTCGTTCCAGTCGGCATTTCCCTTGACGAACTCGTAGTACTTCACGCCGTTCATGAAGGTCTCCGACTTCTCCGGAGCGATCCGCACCCGCAGTTCGTTCCACTCGCCGGCGGGCCGGGTGGCGTCGGTGTCGGGCTTGTAGAGCTGGTACAGCCAGCCCGCTCGCTGCGAATCGGCGCCGCCGGCGTTGTCGAGGATCTGGATCTCGGGCCCGGTCTGCCAGGGCGCGGCCCCCTCTTCGGTGACGTGGAACATCAACCCGCTGTTGCCGCGGGGCGCGATCCTGTAGTCGACCGCCAGTTCGAAGGCGTCGAACTGCTCCTCCGTCATGATGTCACCGGCTCCTTCGGCCGCGCGGACGAGCGTGCCGTCCTCCACCTTCCAGCCGGGATGCAGCTCCTTGCCGCGGTAGTTTCGCCAGCCCTTGGTGCTCTTGCCGTCGAACAGCAGCCGCCAGCCGTCCCGTCGCTCTTGCTCGGTGAGCGTGTTCGGCTCGGCGGCCTGGACCGCGGTGGCGACGACCGGTCCGACGCAGGCAATCAGCAGGAAACAGAGCCACAGCACAGGCTTCGCCATCGATGGTTCTCCCGGGAATCAAGACACCCTGCAACGCTCGGAGTGTAGCAGACCACCGCCGAGTGATCAGGCCGCCTCGAGTGCGGCCAGCGGGACCTCGATCCAGCCGGGGCGATGCCGGATCTCGTAGGCCAGTTCGTAGACCGCCTTGTCGAGCTTGAAGGCATCGAGCAAAGCTTCGGCTCCCGTGGCCGGCCACCAGGGGGAACCGGGCACAGCCGCCGCGTAGGCATCGAGGAACGTCCGTTCCAGGAGTTGCAGGTCGTCGCCCCGCCGGGTGCCGTGACCATCCATCGCGGCGTGTCGCAGCAGGTAGTCGAACGAACGGCACATCCCGGCCACGTCTCGACAGGCGGCGACCTTGAGGCGGCGTTCGGCCAGCGGCCGGCCCGGTTCTCCCTCGAAGTCGATCACGGTCGGCGTGTCGGCGGCATCGAGCAGAACCTGCCCGAGGTGGTAGTCGCCATGCACGCGAATCAGGCTCAGTCGTGCCCGGCTCGCCGCCACGGTCTGCAGCCGCTCGGCGAGCTCCGGTTCGCGGGCGGAAAACCGCAGCAGTCGGCCACGCAGCGGCTCGGCGTGACCGGCTGCCTGCCCTCGGGCATGGCGGGCGACGTCGGCGAGCCGGGTCCGCATGCCGGCGGCCTCGGCCGACCAGCTCTGCGCCGTCGCCGGTTCGGGAGCAAAGGCGGGAATGTCGGGCCGGGAGGCCAAGGCGGCGTGCATCGCGGCGGTCGTCGTGCCGAGCCGGGAGACGACCGCCAGCAATCGGTCGCGGCCGCCGCCGTGCAGGCCGCCCGCGGCGACGAGAGTGCCGAGCCGGTCCCAGGCGGAGACGCAGTCCGGCAACGCATCGTGGATGGTGGCCAGCACGGTGGGCTCCGCGGCTGCGTCGTGCGGCACGTAGTCGAGCCAGCCGCGCAGCCTGGGCGTGCCGGCCCACGTCGTCCGGGTCGAGAAAAACTCCCCGACCTCGACCTCGGGCTGGATGCCCGGCCGGCAGCGGCGCAGCAGTTTGACGGCGAGCCCGGGGCCCTCCGCTGTCGTGGCGAGCAGCATGGACGTGTTCGATGCATCGGCGCCGATCGGGCGTACGAAGCCGATCTCCGGCAATGCGGTTGCCGGGTCGAACGTGCCGACCGAGCGGCCCACGATCGTGCCCTTCTCCATCGGCACGCGGAGGCCGCGGCCCGCGATCCGGGTCAGCCAGGCGGCGAACCCGGGCGTGGTGGCGGCCTCGTTCCCCTCCTCGTCAACCGGCACCACATAGCGGTGCGGCTCGCCACCGCCGGCGACCACATCGACGAGAAGCAGGCTGCCCCAGGCGAGCGTCTGCCGGTCGTGGATCGCGATCTGCCGCTGGAGACCGTCGCCGTCATTTCCGGCGAACCAGCGGGCGCGGGGCAGCCACGACGCGAGCACGGCCGTCACCGGACGAAGCGACTCCGGCATCGGGCGCTTACTCCGTGGCTGCGAGTCGATACACGCGGACGGGCCGGTCGGGCGTGCATTCGATCGTCACGCCGGCCAGATCCCAGGCATGGGTCGATCCATGCGTCGCCTCGTCGAGCAGGTCGCGGGCCAGGACGTGTTCGTGCCCGACGAGGCCGACCGCCTGCGGATCGAGCGTCAGCCGGCCGGCCCGGTCCTCGCGCGGCCGGAGATTGACCACGACGAGCACGGTATTGCCGCTCTGCGGATCGTGCCGCGACCAGGCGATGAGGTGCGGGTCGTCGATCTCCTGCATGATCGGCGGCCGGTCGCGGGCCAGCGCGGGTTCGACGCGGCGGAGCTCGTTGAGCCGGGCGATGAACGGCGCCAGGCTCTCCGGCGCGTCGATCTCCCAGCACTTGATCTCGTACTTTTCCGAATCGAGGTATTCCTCGCTCCCCGGCTCGCGCGGCGTCGCCTCCATCAGTTCCAGCGCCGGGCCGTAGATTCCCCAGTTGCCCACCGACAGGGCCGCCAGCGCCAGCCGCACGAGGAACATCGGCCGGCCCCCGGTCTGCAGTGATTCGTGGAGGATGTCGGGGGTGTTGGGCCAGAAGTTGGGGCGGAAGAAGTCGGAGATTGGCGGACTCGTGACCTCGGTGAGGTAGGCGGCGAGTTCGGCCTTCTCCGTCCTCCAGGTGAAATAGGTGTAGGACTGCGTGAAGCCGAGCTTGGCGAGCCGGTACATCGTCTTCGGCCGCGTGAAGGCCTCGGCGAGAAAGATCGTGTCGGGGGCGGTCCGGCGGATGTCGGCGATCAGCCACTCCCAGAAGGGAAGCGGCTTGGTGTGCGGATTGTCGACACGGAAGATCCGCACCCCCTTTTCGATCCAGAAGCGAAACACGCCCGCCAGCGCCCGCCACAATTCGCGCCACTGGCCGCATTGGAAGTCGAAGGGAACGATGTCCTGGTATTTCTTGGGGGGATTTTCCGCGTACCGGATCGAGCCATCGGGTCGGTGCCGGAACCATTCGGGATGTTCGGTCACCCAGGGATGATCCGGGGAACACTGCACGGCGATGTCGAGGGCGAGTTCGATGCCCAGAGCCTCGGCCCGCTGCCGGAGCCGCTCGAAGTCGGCGAACGTGCCGAGCTGCGGATGGATCGCGGTGTGCCCCCCTTCGGGCCCGCCGATGCCCCACGGGCTGCCGACGTCGTCGGGGGCGGCCACGAGCGAGTTGTTCATCCCCTTGCGGAATGAGCGGCCGATGGGATGGATCGGCGCCAGGTAGAGGACGTCGCAGCCGAGGTCGCGGACGTAGTTGAGCCGGTCGGCGAGGTCGGCGAGCGTGCCATGCTCCCCCGGCTGCTTCCCCCATGACCGCGGAAAGAGCTCGTACCAGCTGCTGCGCCGCGCCTTGGCCCGGTCGACCCAGATCGTCCGCGGCGGATCGAGCCGGGTCTCGTCGCGCCGGTCGGCATACTGCGTCATCAGGTCGTGAAGCCGGGGAGAGCCGACAACCTCGGCCCAGGCGGCACCGCGCAGGGCGAGGGCCAGGGAATCGAGTTCGGCGGCCGTCGCCGCCGGGGCGGCGTGGCCGGCGGCGGAGACGATCGCCGCGCCCACGGCCAGTTCGACCGTCAGGTCCTCGCCGGCCGCCTCGCGCAGTCGCAGGTCACGCAGCCACGTGCCGAACCGGTCGACACGGGCCGTGACGATGTACTGCCAGAGGCCGATGCGGTCGGCGATGAACGATCCACGCCAGCGGTCGTTGCCGTCGCAGACGAGCGGATGCTCGGCCCACTGCCCCGTGTCGCCGTGCCGGACGAGGAGCCGGCAGTCGAGCGCCTCGTGGCCGTCGCAGACGATGTCGGCCTCGACGACGACCTCGTCGCCGCGTATCCGCTTGACGGCGAACCGGCCGCCATCGATTTCGGGCATGACGCGGTCGATGGCGACGCGGCGGATCGCGTCGGCGGGAAACTCCGGCTGTCGGTCGGGCACGGGCGGGCTCGCGGCGAGGCTCGGGGCGGCGCCGGCGGCAGGCCGGAGACGCGGCCACAGTGTAGGAACGGCGGCCGAAAAAGGCGAACTGCTGGCCGCGAATGGCGGCTGGGGATGGCGGCCCGCGGATCGTCCCTGCGAGTCAGCCACCCGGGGTGGCGAGCAGTTGTTCGAGCCGCGGCCGCAGTTCGGCCGGCAGGCGGGGGACGTTTCCGGCGTCGATCAGGCCGACGTCGATCATGTCGCGCAGGTGCGTCTTGTCCTTGTCGCGAAACGCCGTCAGCTTCATGACGATCAGCCGGTCGAGATCGACGATCCGATAGCCGTCGAGCGTCTGGGCGGCCGAGAGATCGGGGGCCGGCAGCGGATCGACGGGCTTCACCGGCTCGCCGGCGAAGAGGATGTGCACCGCCTCGCGGGCTTTTCCGTTCGGGCCATCGACGAAGATGTTGATCCCGAACGCGAACGAATGGATGAACCCGACCTGTTCGAGGGCGACGATGGCACGCGGCAGGTCGGCCCGGTGGATGAGCAGGTCGACGTCGACGGTGGTGCGGACGGCCGCCGGATCGATCCGTGCCACCCAGGCCGCCACGGCATGGCCGCCGACCACGGCGTGGGGAATGCCCGCCGCATCGAGCGCGGCGACCGATCGCTTGAGCCGTTCCTTGACCATCGCCGCCGCCTGCTCGACCCGGTCGAGGACGTCGAAGCCGAACGTGACCACGCTCGGTCCCGGCATCCGGGCCCATGGATCATCAGGAGGATCTGAAGGAGCAGCACTCATGCGAACGAGTGTACCGCCACTGGGTCCCGGATGACGAAAATATGTACAGACGTATATATAATTGTCAAGGGCCGTCGCCGTCGCGGGCCTGAGCGGATGCAACGGCCCGCCCAGGCCCGCGGTCGGGTGTGGCCGGTGTCAGCGTCGAGCAGGGGCCGGCGTTTGCGGGGCAGGCGCATGCTTCGGATCGATGAGCAACTTGATCCCACCCAACGCCGCCGCCCCTCCGTCGTCCCCCTTCCCCTCCAGGGTTTTCGCCGAAACCGCGGCCGCGTGATCGCCTCCGTCCAGGCTGTACGGTCCGAGGACCATGATCTTGGGTTGCTCGGAATGCGCGTCAGCCACAATCCCTTCGCCGACGGTGATCGCTATCGGCAGTTCCTTGCCGCGGCGGATCACCGTCAGTGTCGCCGGCTTCCCGAGGCCGGTTCGCTTGACCAGCGCCGCGAGTTGCTTCGTCGCGCAGAGGATCTGATCGTCGTAGCGGGCGAGGATGTCGAACTCCTGCAGGCCCGCCTTGGTCGCCGGGCTATCGGGCGCGACGGCCTCCACAAGGAGGCCGATTCCTTCGCCGAGATCGGTCTGTGCTCGAACCGCGGCCGAGACCGGGGTCGTAACGACGCCGAGAAACGGCCCCTTGCGCGGCGGAGTCGCCCCCTCATTGACCGTGACGAGTTTTTCGATCTTTTGCAGCAGCGCACCATGGGTCGCGGGATCGATCTCGACCAGCATGCTCTTGGCTTGGCCGTCGAGAGCCTGTGCGGAAGGCTGATCAGCCACTGCCAGGACGCAGGAAAAAGCAAGGAGGGACATGAGGAACACTCGGGGCATCGTGAGACTCCTTCGTGGGAAATGACGGACAGAGATGCGGCACTAACGCAGTGCCATCGGAACTATGATGAACTGGTTTCGTGGAGTGGCGACCACGTGAGTCCCTGTCTCAGACAGGCGACGTTCGCGGAGGCGGTGGCGGTACACCCGCGCGGGAAAATCCTCGGCAAGGTAATGAATGCCCTCGTCGACGAAGCCGAGCGACTCCACGGAGACCGGTCGTGCGGCCGAACGACTCCCGGCGACATCGATGGTGGCCGCCGTGGACGTGGTCACCACAGCCGGGGCCGAGCGGTCGGTAGCCGGTTGACGCTGATCGGGTTCACTGATCTCCGGCAGCGATGTCAGCCTTGGCTTGTCTGTCCCGTCGTCGAATCGTGGCCAGCCCGGCCAGCCGAGCAGCAGCGCGGCGACGAGGCCCCCGCCGCAGGCCCAGGCGAGTCGCTCGCCCAGCCAGCGAAGCCGGTTCCGCCGACCGTGGACGATGGGTCCGATCGGCTGCGCCGCTGCTTCCGCAGACAAGGCCAGCGCGATCCGCTCGCGCAGGTGCGGAGTCGCCGCGGCGGGCTCGAGCCGGGCGAAGTCGTCTCCAATCGCTGCAGGCAGCGGGCACGGGTCATCACGAGTGATATCAGCGAAGTGATCAGGAAAGCGGTTCACGGCATACCTCCGGCAGAACTCGTTCCAGCGTTGCCAGTGCCCGCCGGCAGCGGGCGACGACGGTGTTTTCGTTGGTCTCGAGCGTGCGGGCGATGTCGGCGTACGTCAGGCCTCCCCAGACGCGCAGCACCACCACCTCGCGCTGTTCGATCGGGAGCGACTCGAGGGCGGCCCTGACGGCCCCCTGCCGCTCGTGGCAGACGAGAGGATCGTCGCTCCACCAGGCGTCATCCACGGCCGCCCGCTGCTCACGGGCCCGGCGTCGACTCGAGCGTTTCGCGATGTCGATGGCCTCCGACCGCACGGCCGTGAACAGAAGCGGCACGTCCGCGTTCGTGGCGGAGTCCGTGGCCGCGCGGATGCGGCAGGCCCGGATGAAGCGGACGAAGCCCCCCTGCACGGCGTCCTCGGCACTGGCCCGATCGGCGAGCCATTGCCGGGCGTAGAGAACGAGCCTGGCCGCATGGGCATCGAAGAGACGCTCCCAATCGATGGCGGGCGGGTCGGCTGGTCGTGGTGGGCGTGGCTGCATGCGTGTCGCTCTCTGCCCACCATAACGACGCCAACGCGGAAATCCGTGCAGACCGGGAACATCCCCGGAAAAAGCGGCCTTGGGGCAGCGTTACGGGCAGCAGGGAACCGCGACACCGGCTTCGTAGACGGTCGGCACCGCCCCGTCGCAGATGACGGCCTGACAGCAGGGATCGCCGCCGGCTGTGACGACGCCCCCGGTCACGGGCCCGGGAAGCATCGCGACCGGCCCTGCGTTCACCGGCGGCGGGGCGGGCTGGACCGAGGGTTGCGGCGGATCCTGCGGCTGCGGGTAGACCGGCGGCGCGAGCGGCGGCAGATACGAATATGGCTCGCGGGTGAGCGTGCAGCCACTGCCGCAAAGCAGCAGGGCGGCGACGGCTGTCCAACGCATCGCTACGAGACTCCGGCCCGGAGAAACCGCCGGGACGGTAGGCCCGGCAAAGGCCCCGGTCAAGGCCAGCCAAGACGCGCCATCCGGTCGCCTGCGGAGGGCTCAGGCCGTCTCGAAAACCGCGATGCTGGCGGTGAAACCGTGGAGAAAAGTGCGGCTGCCGATCGGACCGATCTCCCCCTGGGCGAAGAACCCGGCCACCGGGATCGGGCCGAGGCAGTCGCGGACGCAGCGGGCGTCATGGTCGGGCGCGTCGAAGAGCCGTGTGCCCCGGCCGTTGCAGGTGAAGACGATCGCACCGGCCGGAGCGGCCTTGTCGCGGCTGTCGCACAGCAGCCGCCGCAGGTCCGCGTCGGCACTCGCCGCATCGCGGACATGAAATTGGATCGTCTGCCCCGTCCGCATCAGGTCGCCGACGGCGATCACGCCCGATTCCGGATCGGCCCCGACGACGTTGCGGACGAGAAAATCCCCCTGCCGGAAGGCGTCGCGGTACTCGCTCGCAGCCCGGCCGACGTGCAGCGACGAGCGGACGAGCTCGCGGTCGGCATCGGCCAGTTCACCGTAGATCTCGCGCAGCCTCTCCAGCGCCGGTCGGCCGCCGAGCTCCACGATGACGTTCGCCTCCGCCCGTGTGATGACGAGCGGCCGTCCGATCGGCCGGCAGCCCTGCGAGACGACCGGCCGGATCCGCACGGCGCCGCCGATGACGACGGCCACGGCGCCGGAGTCGTAGCAGGTCGAGCCGACGACCAGCGTGTTGCCGCCGGGGGCGTCGCCGCCGCTCGCCATGCCGCCGAGGATCGGCACGCCGGGGTGATCCTCCTCGAGGCGATCGATGAGGGCATCGACGGGAAACGAGAACGGATCGGCGAGCAGGAGCACGGCCGCGGCCTCGGGCCAGCCTGTCTCGAGCTCGCGGGGCCAGCCGACGAACGTCCCCCCGTCCTGGGTCTGTCCGTACTGGAGTGCGAACGGCGCGATCGTCGCCCCCGGTAGCCGCGCGAGCCAGACGGCCACGGCGGGGCCGCGCTCGTGCTCGGCGCCGTTGGCGAGCACGCCCTCGGCGGTCGTGCCCAGCAGGGCGCGGGCCGGAATCAGGTCCGACAGGCCGTCCATGACTGGCCGGACGCCGGCGCCGTAGGCCGCCGAGACGAACACCAGCGCCAGGTCGATGTCCCCTTCCCCGAGCCCGGCCCGTGCCGCGGCGATCGCCTCCCGCACGGCAGCCTCGAGGTCGGGGAGTGTGGAGCCCCCCGCCGCGCACTGCACCGGCGTCTGTCCGGCCGCCGTCATGTGACGATCTCGGCGAACGAGCGGAGCGGATCATGGTCGAAGACGCCAGCCGGATCCCGGTTGCCGGGACGGATGGCGAGGGCCGTGGCCATGCCCGCCCGGCGGGCCGCATCGAGCTCCGCGCCCACGTCGCTGACGAAAAGAATCTGCCGTGGCTCGAGCCCCATGTCGGCGGCGATTGCCGCGTAACTTGCCGGTTCCCGCTTCGGTCCGGTGGTCGTGTCGTAGTGGCCGCGGAGGTGGGGCGTGAGGTCGCCGGCACGCGTGTGGGAAAAGAACAGCCGCTGGGCCTCGTTCGAGCCCGAGGAATAGATGCGCACGTCGAGACCGGAGTCGGCCCAGGCGGCGAGCGCCGGCGGCACGTCGTCGAACACGTGGGCCACGATCGCACCCGATTCGAAGCCGCTCCGCCAGATCATCCCCTGCAGCGCCTTGAGAGACGTGTCCTTGACGTCCCGGTTCATGAGGTCGATGGCGGCCAGGGCGACGTGGCCGAGCCCCTCCGGAGTCTCGAGGTTGGCCGGGTCGAGGCCGGATGTGGCCGCGATGCCGGCGGCGGCGGCACGGACGGCCGGGTCGTTCTTGCGGGCGGCGAGAAACTCGCCCACCCGTTCACGGGCGTGGGCGAAGAGGACGTCGTAGACGAAGGCGATCGACGACGTCGTTCCCTCGACATCGAGCAGGATGCCGCGGCCGTCGAAGACGATCACGAGGGCATCCCCGCGGACCCGGCGACCCAGGCGGGCCCGAGGCAGAGCGGCTCGTAGCGGCCATGCACTCCGTCCCCCAGGTAATGCGGCGTCCAGCCGGTCATGTCCTGGAACAGCCGGATAGCGCGGATCCGCCGGTCACCGCAGAGATCGAACCAGTGGCGGGTGCCGAGGGGCACGCTGATCAGGTCGCCCGCCCAGACCTCGATGGCGAACACGGGCCGATCGCCGGGGTTGATGTGAAACACCCCCCTGCCCTGGAGGATGAAGCGGACCTCGTCCTCGGTGTGGGTGTGCTCCTTGGCGAACTTCGCCAGCATGACGTCGAGGTTCGGCGTCTCGGGGCGGACGTCGATGACGTCGGCGGTGACGAACCCGCCGCGTTGCTTGAGTTCGTCAATCTCCGGGGCGTAGGCGGCGAGGATCGCCTCGGCCGGGGCGCCGGGATCGACCCGGTCCTCGAGTGGCCAGCGGTCGTAGTGGATCCCGTGGTCGGCGAGAAAGGCCGCGATTTCGGAGGGTTCGGTGATGCGCCGGTCGTGGTCGGGAACGGTGACGATCGCCATCGGTGCCTCGTCGCTGTGTGGTTGCGGGTATGGAGAACTAGCTGCGTGCGGTCGTGGGTGTGGCCGTCGTGGTCACGGCGTCGAGCATCCGGCTCCGGGCCACGCACTCGAAAAGAAACTCGAATATTTCCACGTGGCGGCGGGCCTCGGCGAGGTCTCGGCCCCAGGTGTAGAGCCCGTGCCGCGCCAAGAGAAAGCCGTGTCCCGGCGGCCGGCCCGGCCGCGTCCAGTCGGAGCGGGCGAACACCGCGCGGATCCGGCCGGAGAGCTCGGTCATGTCCTGCGAATTCTCGAAAATTGGCACGTCCTCGGCGGTGTCGTGCGTGCCGATCCCCTCCAGGCCTTTCAGCATCTCGAAGCCTTCGATCCGCAGGCTGCCGCGGGGGAGGTCCGTGCCGGAGAGGAGCGTCGCCCAGACGGAGTGCGTGTGGAGGACGGCACCGATGCCGGGAAGCAGGTCGGCGATCATGCAGTGGAGCAGCGTCTCGGCCGACGACCGGCGGCTCGAGCCGTCCACGACCCGGCCCGTCGCATCAACGGTCACGAAATCATCGCGTCCAAGCGCCGACTTGTCCTTGCCGCTGGCGGTGATCAGGAGGCGGAGCGGATTTCGCGACACGACCACGCTGTAGTTGCTGCTCGTGCCGAGCGACCATGAGCGGCCGTGAAACTCCCGGCCGATCGCCCGGAGCTGGTCGATCGGGTCGGCTGCGGAAGCGAGGTTGGCTATGGCAGACATGTCTGAGACTCTAAGGCACCCTGCCGGGGCTGGCAACGGGCGGGCCCGGGCGGGTATCTTAATGGTGGCGATGAGACGAGTGATTTGGATCGGGCCGTCGGTGGGAACGGTGAATCCCGACAGCGTTTCTTGGAGATAGCCTGGAGATAGCCTGTAGATATGTTGCCATGGCTGGAATCATGTCCTCTGTGTGGCGTATGAGCCGACGGACCCTGGCGTCGTCGGCGACACGGACACGCGGCCCCGTCGCGGTCCCGGGGAAACTCCAGCTCGAGCGTCTGGAAGATCGCCGCCTGTTGATAGTGAACGGCACCGTCACCACCGGCTGGCCGGCCGTGGTCAGCGTGGGCGGGGCCTCGGGGGTCTTGATCACGCCGACCTGCGTGCTGACGGCTTCCCATAGCGCCTCGGCGTCAGTAAAGATCGGCGGCAAGGCATACACGGCGTTTGAGGTCATCCGCCATCCAGAGTACAGCTCGAACTCCAACGACCTCGCCATCGTGAGGCTCAGCCAACCCGTGACCGGGATCGCGCCGATCCCGATCCTGCGGAGCAGGCCGTACATCGGCCAGCCGGCAACGCTGGCAGGGTTCGGACTGGGAGGGACGGATGCGGGGGCTGTCGCCGGATCCGGCGGCGTGAAGCGTGCCGGCACGACTCAGATCGACGGCGCGACGTCATCCTTCCTCGTATTTTCGTTTCGGACCCGCGGAGAGGCAAACATCGCCGTCGGTGACTCCGGCGGCCCGGCGGTCGTCAATGTCGCGGGCGTGAACTACGTGGCTGGGATCGCCATGGGGCACACCATGACCAGTTCCGCCCTGGGCGATACGGCGTATCACACGCGGGTCGACGCCTATGCCACGTGGATCGACTCCGTCTGCCGGGTTCCGCCCGCCACGGCGGCTGGCATCACGGTGACGCCGACTGCCGGGCTGGTCACGACCGAAGCGGGCGGGCGGGCGACATTCACGGTGCGCCTCAACTCGCGGCCCAGCGCCAGTGTCTCGATCGGCGTGTCGTCGAGCGACACGACGGAAGGAAGGGTGTCGACGGCGACGCTGGTCTTCACTCCCAGCAACTGGAGTTCCTCCCAGACGGTGACCGTGACCGGGGTGGATGACAATTTGTTCGACGGGGGAGTGGCGTACTCCATCGTCACGGCTCCGGCCGTCAGCCGCGACGCCGCGTACAACGGGCTGAACCCTGCCGATGTCACCGTGACAAACCGCGACAACGAACTCCGGCAAAAAGCTCAGTCGATGAGCGCGCTGGCGTTCGCTGCGGGATCCGTGACCGGCGCCGTCGTCCCCACCGATGCAACGGCGGTGTCGCCCACCTCCCGGCTCCGCGGGCGCCCGGTGGTATCGCCGCGTCCGTGACCGTGGTGGGCAGCCCGCGGCACGCGACGATGTACGCCCGTCATGGGCGTGATTGTATGGGGTGCAAGTCGCCTGTGCGAGATTGGGAGCCTGAAGGAGATCAGTAGACCAAGTGACCCCTCCAATTGGCAAAGCACGAGGTGAGGGCAACTGCTCCGGGGCGACCCGGGGTGGGAAGGAAGCCTGCGGATGCGTCGTCAAGCTGACAAGGACCTTCGTCGTCAGCCGCACCCACACCAGCGTCGCGAGGTTACGGACAGAAACGTGCTCCAAGGCCGGTGAGGCCAGGCGAGTGGGCACCACACCACGAAGCCGTTCCCAGACAGCCTCACAGGTAAAGCACGAGCCTGCGCGACGACAGATCACGTTCTTATCC